>CAACXH010000111.1_pt1 | contig 69750 bp, 65 predicted proteins | sample 2275881 | NCBI WGS metagenome assembly CAACXH01 (sample SAMEA5312483, study PRJEB27640) | indoor metagenome | biome: indoor environment; feature: controlled; material: polymer antistatic dissipative epoxy resin | place: Italy | collected 2014-05-27 | reverse complement strand
TGGATGGTCTTCACCATCGTCGTTTATGGCATGATCCTTGTGGGTGGTTTCGTGAAGACCTGGGGTCTCGATAATTCCCTGACCTTCGATCACTACATCCGCGCTTTTTCCGTCAGCTTCTCCAACGGCTCGATTGCCTGGACGGGTGTTGCCTGGAACTCGTTCTGGACGACGATGGAGATCGCGCTGGTTTCGGCGCCGCTCACCGCTGCCGTCGGTCTTCTCACCGCCTATATCATCGTGCGGCAGAAATTCGCCGGACGGAACCTGTTTGAATTTGCACTGATGATGAGCTTTGCCATTCCCGGCACGGTCATCGGCGTCAGCTACATCATGGCCTTCAACCTGCCGCCGGTGGAAATGACGGGTTCGGCGCTGATCCTGATCGCCTGCTTCGTCTTCCGCAACATGCCGGTCGGCGTGCGCGGCGGCATCGCGGCGATGAGCCAGCTCGACAAGAGCCTCGACGAGGCCTCGCTGACGCTACGGGCCAATAGTTTCCGCACCATCCGCAAGGTCATCCTGCCGCTCTTGAGGCCCGCAATCACGGCTGCGCTGGTCTATTCCTTCGTGCGCGCCATCACCTCCATCAGCGCCGTCATCTTCCTCGTCAGCGCCCAGTACAACATGGCGACGTCCTACATCGTCGGCCTCGTCGAAAACGGCGAATATGGTGTGGCGATCGCCTATTCCTCCATGCTGATCGTGGTGATGATCACCGTCATTACCGGCTTCCAGCTCATTGTCGGTGAGCGACGCCTGCGGCGCGAAAACCGCGTCGCCGGCCTGCCATCCGCTTCCTCCGTTCCTCTTGCCCAGGAGAAAACCGCATGATTTCCGTAAAGCCCGGCTCCGTCACTTTTCAGAATGTCCGCAAGACCTTCGGCGCCTTCACCGCCATTCCCGACCTGTCGCTCACCATCGAGCCCGGCACGCTGGTAACCCTGCTCGGTCCCTCCGGCTGCGGCAAGACCACGACGCTGCGTATGCTGGCGGGTCTTGAACATCCGACCAGCGGCCGCATTCTCATCGGCGACAAGGATGTGACCATGCTGCCTGCCAATGAGCGCGATGTCTCGATGGTCTTCCAGTCCTATGCGCTTTTCCCGCACATGACGGCGCTCGACAATGTCGCCTACGGCCTGCAATCCTCGGGATTGCGCAAGGCGGAAGCGCGGGAAAAGGCGGAAGAGGGGTTGAAGCTCGTCGGCCTCGCCGGCATGGGCCATCGCCTGCCGGCAGAACTTTCCGGCGGCCAGCAGCAGCGCGTCGCGGTTACCCGCGCTCTGGTGCTGGAGCCGCAGGTATTGCTGCTGGACGAGCCGCTTTCCAACCTCGATGCCCGCCTTCGCCGCCGGGTGCGTACCGAAATTCGTGAATTGCAGCAGAGGCTGGGGTTCACCGCCGTTTATGTGACGCATGATCAGGACGAGGCATTGGCCGTTTCGGACAGAATCATCGTGATGAAGGATGGCGAAATCGCCCAGTCGGGTGCGCCGCGCGATCTTTACGAAGCACCGGCCTCAGCCTTCATCGCCGATTTCATGGGTGAGGCGAATGTCGTCGGCTGTGAGGTGATCAGCATTGAGGGGCCGGATGCGCTGATCCGCGTCGGCGGCATCGATCATCGGGTTTCGGCGCGCAATGCCCGGCCCGGTCCGGCCAAGCTTGCCGTGCGTCCGGGTTCGATTGCCATCGGCCAGCCGGGTGGGCAAGGGGTCGCCGGCCGGGTGCTGCACAGCGCTTATCTCGGCGGCCATGTCGAATATGAGGTCGAGACCGATATCGGCACGCTCTTCATCGTCGACCATGCGGTCGAGACCAGCCTGCCGCCGCAAAGCGATGTCACGCTGGGCTTCAGGAGCCGGGGTATTGCGCTGATCCAGTCGTGACGGGCTTCAGTCCTGCGGATCGGGCATGATCCACCAGAACAGCTGCACGAGGTCGCTCCAGGTGCGGGCGAGATCATCCATCATGGCATTCACCTCCATATAGAGGTGAATGGCCAGAAGCGTGAAAAGCCCCAATAACAGCCACGGCCAGAGCGGGCGTCTGCCCGCTGGTTTCGTTTCGTGCTTTTCGTCCTGATTGATGTCCAATCGCCATCTCCCCGTGACCTTGAGACCTACGATCAAAACCGCGCGGCTGCAACCGGTCGTCTGGAGGCGCGCGGCCACGTCCTCGCCATGAAGTGCGGCGCCCTGCCACAAAAACACCCAGATTCATTCAGCCGCAGTTCACCCGCCGGAGCGCTAAATCCCCCCATCCCATAAGGAGGGAGATGACATGCGTAAGATGATTTTTGGCGCAGGAATGATACTCAGCGCCCTGTTCGGCACCGGCGCGAACGCCATGCCCGTGGGTCAGCCATCTGCACCCGCGACATCCAATGTTCAGACCGTCGACTATGCCTGCGGACGCGGCTTTCATCTGTCGCCGCGCGGCTATTGCCGTCCAAACGGCCCGCCGCGTTATGAGCGCGGCTGGGACAGGCGCGACCGCTGGGAAGGCCGCCGCGAATGGCGCGAACGTCAGGCCCGCCGCGAATGGCGGGAACGGCGAGACCGCCGCGACTGGCGGGAACACCGTGAATGGCGTGACCGTCGCGATTATTATCGCTGGTAATCGGCCAGGCCCTCTCTTAACCGGGAGGGCCTTTCTCCTGTCGTACATCATGCCTTTGTCTGCCGACCCACGGCTCAATTCCCGATTCAACTGGAATTGAGGAAACCTCGGCGGTGCTCGCGGGTTAACCCGGGATGTCGACATTCAAAGGAGGATACCATGAACATTTCAAGGCGTAGCATTCTGGCAGCCGGTGCGGTCACCGCCGCCGCCACCATTTTCCCCCGTCCGTACGTGGCGCATGCCGCATTGCCGCTGGCGCAGCCACCGCTCCCGTTTGCCCAAGCCGATCTTGCGCCCGTCATTTCCGAAAAAACAGTTGGCCTACATTACGGTAAACACCACAAGGCCTATTACGACAAGCTGAACACGCTGGCAGCCGGCACACGTTATGCCGACATGGCACTGGTGGAAATCGTCACCGAATCTGCAAAATCGAAGGACGCTGACGATATCAAGATTTTCAACAACGCCGCTCAGGCGTGGAACCACGTTGCCTATTGGGATCAGTTCGTTCCGGGCGGACCCAACCGGCCGACCGGCGGTCTAGCGGCCCAGGTCAACGAAACCTTCGGTGACTATGAAGGCTTCATCAAAAGGGCAGTGGATGTTTCCGACACGGTCTTCGGTACCGGCTGGGTATGGCTGACACGCGGCGACGATAACAAGCTTGCGCTCATCGGATATGAAGACGGCAAGAACCCGGTCGCCGTCGGTCGCCCCGCCTATTTGGGCATCGATATCTGGGAACACGCCTATTACGTCGATTATGAAAATCGCAAGCCCGAACATATCCGCGCCGTGCTGGACAAGCTGGTGAACTGGCGGGTCGTCGAAGAACGCGTCAAAGCCTGAGACCGGTACACTCGTCCGCTCCCGTAACACCAATGGCTTGCCCCGAGGTGCTTTTGAGCTACTATGCCGGCATGGCGGGGAGGCCATGTTACAGGAGGGTTCATGAATTACCAGTTTTCGAAACGGCGCATGGTGTTGAAGCTTGCCGCTACGGCAGCTTCTTTTTGCATGCTGGGAATGACGGCGAGCGCCGAGGGTTTTCCCGATCGGACCATTACGCTGGTCGTGCCTTTCGCTGCGGGCGGCTCCACCGATGTGGTGGCGCGTGTCATCGCGCAGAAGATGGGCGATGAGCTTGGCCATCAGATCGTTGTTGAAAATGTCGCCGGCGCCGGTGGCAATCTCGGCGCCGACCGTGTCGCCCGGGCAGAACCGGACGGCTACACGATCCTGATGGGCACGGTTGCGACCCATGCGCTCAACCCGCTCATCCTCAAAACAAAGCCTTACGATCCGGAAAAGGATTTCGCCCCGGTTTCCTTGCTGGTGGTGGTGCCGAATGTGCTGGTCGTCAATCCGAAGCTCAACGTCAACAGCGTTGCGGAACTGATTGCGCTTCTCAAGGCCGAGCCGGATAAATATGCCTATGCCTCTTCCGGCAATGGCACGCCGCTGCATCTTTCAGGCGAACTGTTCAAGAGCATGGCCGGTGTCAGCATGCAGCATGTTCCCTACAAGGGAGCAGGCCCGGCGCTCAACGATCTTCTCGGCAACCAGATTTCGATCATGTTCGACAATCTGCCGTCGTCATCAGGCCACATCAAGTCCGGAACATTGCGGGCGCTTGGTGTGACAACCACTGAGCGCGCTTCATCCTTCCCGGATATGCCGACCATTGCCGAGACAGTGCCGGGTTATGAAACCTACACCTGGAATGCGCTCTTTGCGCCTGCCGGCACGCCTGCCGATGCGATCGACAAGCTCAATGCCGCCGCCAAGAAAGCGCTTGCCGATCCGAATGTGGCCGCGCGCATGGCGGAGTTCAGCGCCAAGATCGTCGCGTCGTCACCCGATGAGCTGAAAACCCATGTTGCGGCCGAAATCGCCAAGTGGGAACCGGTCGTCAAGAACGCCAATGTGCAGATGGATTGATCGGGAACGGTAATCCCGATCCGTTGATATCACGTTGCGCGCCCCGTCCTGGGGTGCGCAGCATGACCTGCCAGCTATAAGACCCGTGGACGAAGTCGTCATTGCCCGGCCAGGAACGGGCCTGCCGCATCGGCCAATGTGTCGTTTCCGCATCACTTGCCATAAGGTTGCAAAAACCCGCTTGGCAAGCTCAAATCACTCAGCTACAAAATGTATCACCGCGTCAGATCAAACAAAGGGAGGCGTTGCATGACACCAGCATTCACCGAAAACCTCCCGCGGGGAATGACCCGACACTAGGTCATATCCATTCGCGGCCCGCCCTGCGCGCGCCCGACATGCGGTTTTTTCCTTCATAGCCCGATTGATCTGACGGGATCATTTCGTCTCCCGTCCGGGCTGTGCCATCCAACTTCCGTTTTGAGGACCGGTTGCCGATTTTCTGGCGCCGTGCTGGTTAAAATGTCTCGCAAGAAGCTCGATTTCCGCGCCGATGCCTATCGTCATGTGCTCGGCTTTGTTTTTCACCACTGGAGCCACCGGCCGGCACTGGTGGGTTTCATCATCGTGCTGGTCATTGCCAGCACGCTGGCCGAAGTCATGGTGCCGGTTTTTTCCGGCCAGATCGTTGATGCCATTGCCGGCGGCAACGGGGCGGACAAGGCGCTGCACGCTTTTGTCATCGTGGTGTCGCTGGGTCTCACCAGCGTGGTGCTGCGCTGGTTCATCTTTAACGGCATCATCAGGCTCACGCTGAAAACCATGGCTGACGTCACCAATAACGGCTTCCACAAGGTGCAGCGTTTCTCGACTGACTGGCATGCCAACAGCTTTGCCGGCTCCACGGTGCGCAAGATCACGCGTGGCATGTGGGCGCTGGATTCGCTGAACGACCTGCTGCTCATCGCGCTTCTGCCGTCCCTCGTGATGCTGGTCGGCGCCACCATCGTGCTGGGCAGCTACTGGCCGGTCATGGGCCTCATCGTCGGCCTGGGCTCGCTGATCTATGTTGGTGTCACCGTGGCTCTTTCCATGGGCTATGTGTCGCCTGCGGCAAGGCTTGCCAATGCCTGGGATACAAGGCTTGGCGGGGCGCTGGCGGATGCCATCAGCTGCAACTCGGTCGTCAAGGCCTTTGGCGCTGAAACGCGTGAGGAAACGCGGCTGGGCCATGTGCTGGTGAAATGGGATAACCGCACGCGCAGGACATGGCGGCGCGGTACGCTGAATGGCACCATTCAGAGCTTCATGATGGTGTCCATGCAGGCCGGCATTCTCGGCACCGGCCTCATCATGTGGCGACAGGGGCTGGCGACGCCGGGTGATATCACCTTCGTGCTTGCCATGTTCTTCGTGTTGCAGGGTTACCTGCGTGATGTGGGGCAGGATATCCGCAACCTGCAACGCGCCGTCAACGACATGGAAGAGCTGGTGCTGCTGGACAAGATGCCGCTTGGCGTCGAAGACAGGCCTGACGCCGCGCGGCTTGATATCGGCAGGGGCGAGATCGTCTTCGATCACGTCACATTCCAATATGGCGCGCATCCCACCCCGCTTTATGATGACTTCTCGGTCACCATCAAGCCGGGCGAGCGTGTGGGGCTGGTTGGCCATTCCGGCTCGGGCAAGACGACCTTCGTCAAGCTCATCCAGCGCCTTTACGACATCAGGTCGGGCGCAATCCGCATCGACGGGCAGAATATCGCCGGTGTCACGCAATCGAGCCTGCGCGGCCAGATCGCCATCGTGCAGCAGGAACCCATCCTGTTCCACCGCACGCTGGCGGAAAACATCGCCTATGGCCGGCCGGGTGCCTCAAGACGGGAAATCGAGCAGGCGGCAAAACAGGCCAGCGCCCATGAGTTCATCATGTCCCTTCCAAAAGGGTATGAGACCATGGTCGGCGAACGCGGCGTCAAGCTCTCGGGCGGGGAACGCCAGCGCGTCGCCATTGCCCGTGCCTTCCTTGCGGATGCACCGGTGCTGATCCTTGACGAGGCCACTTCGAGCCTCGACAGCGAAAGCGAAGTGCAGATCCAGCACGCCATGGAACGGCTGATGGATGGCCGCACGACGCTCGTCATCGCGCATCGGCTCTCCACGGTCAGGGCGCTGGATCGGCTGCTGGTGTTCGACAAGGGCAAGATTGTCGAAGAAGGCGACCATCAGGCGCTCATCCGCCTCAATGACGGCATCTATCGCCGGTTGTTCGAGCGGCAGGCGCTGGAACTGACCAAGGGCCTGGTGGCCTGAAACAATGAAACGCCGGAGTTCACCCTCCGGCGTTTCATGGCAACTTCAAACCTGCGCCACGAACGCGCCGCTTTTTTCCATTAGTGGCGCTCTCTCCGCAATACCAACAGGATGGTGAACCATGGATTTCAACCCGATCACAAAGCCGCAACGCCTTGTCATCCGGAGAAACCATATCCATGCCTTGTTCCATCACCCTTTCAGACCTCTCATGGTCCACGCCTGACGGTCATCCGCTCTTTTCCAACATTAATCTTCGCTTCGGCCTCGAACGAGCCGGCCTTGTCGGGCGCAACGGCGTTGGCAAGACGACGCTTCTGAAGCTGATTGCCGGCGAATTGTCGCCGTCCGCCGGCACGGTGGCCGTCTCCGGCCGGATCGGCGTTCTCAGGCAAATCGTGCAGGTGATGCCCGGGGAGACCGTCGCGGATCTTTTCAACGCGCGGGAGGCGCTCAAGGTTCTTTCCCGCGCCGAGGCGGGGCAGGCGACGCTGGAGGAGCTTGGTGACGTTGACTGGATGCTGGAGGAAAAAATCGCCGATGCGCTGGCTGATGTCGGGTTGGACGCCTCGCCGTCAACGCTGCTTTCGGCATTGTCCGGCGGGCAGCGCACACGGGCGGCACTTGCAGCCCAAATCCATGCCGCCCCGGACTTCCTGATCCTCGATGAGCCGACCAACAATCTCGACCGTGACGGTCGTCTGTTCGTTGCCGATTTTCTGGCCGGTTGGCGTGGCGGAGCGATTGTCGTCAGCCATGATCGGGAACTTCTCGATACGCTTGATGCGATCGTCGAAATGACGACGCTGGGCGCAACCCGTTATGGTGGCAACTGGAGCCATTACCGTGCGCAAAAGGCACAGGAACTGGCCGCCGCCGAACAGGACCTCGCCAGCGCCGAAAAGCGCCTGTCCGAAGTCAGGCGACGGTCGCAGGAGGCACTGGAACGCAAGGCCCGGCGCGACGCAAAGGGCGCCGCAAAAGCGGCGAAGGGGGATATGCCGCGCATTGCCGCCGGTGGCATGAAAAGGCGTGCCGAAAACACCAGCGGCGACAATGCCAATCTCGCCAGTCGTCTGAAAGCCGAAGCGACCGATGATTTGCAGACGGCGCGACAGCGGATCGAAGTCCTTCAGGACCTTACTGTCACCCTGCCACCCAGCGGGTTGCACGCAACCAGGACCGTATTGAGCCTGCAAAACCTGACCGCAGGATATTCGGGAAAACAGCCCGTGTTCGCCGATCTTTCCTTCGAAATCACCGGCCCGCAGCGCGTGGCCGTGACAGGCCCGAACGGATCGGGAAAAACGACGCTGCTTTCCGTGATCAGGAATGAACTGACGCCGTTGTCAGGGATGGTCCACCTCGGTGTGACGTCTGTCTTTCTGGACCAGCAGGTCAGCCTGCTGGATCCGAAGCTGTCGATCCGCGACAATTTCCTTCAACTCAACCCGCAGGCCGGAGAGAACGCCTGCAGGGCAGCGCTTGCCCGCTTCATGTTTCGTGCCGATGCCGCCTTGCAGATCGTCGGAACGCTTTCGGGTGGACAGATGCTGCGCGCGGGTCTCGCCTGCGTTCTTTGTGGCCCGCAGCCGCCGCAATTGCTGATCCTCGATGAACCGACAAACCATCTGGATATCGATTCCATCGCGGCCGTGGAGGCCGGCCTGCGAGCCTATGACGGAGCGCTCCTGGTTGTCAGCCATGATGAGGCATTTCTTGGCAAGATTGGCATCGATCGGCGGCTTACCCTTGGCGGACCGTGAGGCGTCGTGATTGCACACGCCGAAGCCGGACGTCCATCTGCCGTTTTGCCTGGATGTCACCCTTTTTCATGGCGACCGCGCTGCCTTCAACCCACGCGGCAACGGCACCGTCATCGTCTCCGAGATGCAAAAGGCATTCGCCAAGTGCCGCCCAGGCCGCCGAGTAATCGTGGTCCTGGTGAACCGCCTCGCGCAGATGTCGCGCCGCATCGTCGAATTGCCGCGCGGCCATCAGGGCCTTTGCGAGTGAAAAGCGCAGGAGTGGGGCATCTTTACCGTCTTCCAGCATTTTCAGGAGCTTTTCAATCATCGTCATTCCATTGCAATGGTGGGCTTCATGCAAATCGATACGACGTCAAGTGCGGTTGAGGTCAAGCGGAGATTGGCGCCTCTCCGGAGGAAATCTCCGCTGATAGAGCGGAACGTTTCACATTGACATGCGGCGTACCGCGACCGGATCCCAGATATCATCAAGCGGCCCTTCAAGGGCGGTGCGCGGGGGAATGAGCTGCGGTTCGATAATGGTGACCTCCGGCTCTGCGCGGTTCTCTTCGAGCAGTTCGAACCCTTTTTCGAGCATTTGCGCAATATCGGGTTTGATCATGTAAACTGGAAAGGGAAGAAAAGACGCGAATGGGTCATAGTCAAAACAGCCGACGACGATGTCGCCGAATGCCTCGCCGTCATGACGTCCCATGAAACGAAGCAACCCCTCGAAGTTGATCGATGAATTGACGAAGAAACAGCGGGGAAGACGGCCCCTGCGCTCGAAGAAGCGTTCGAAGGCCAGTTCCGTCATGCGCGGCGAATAACCGGTGATCTCGATATCGTCACCACTCTGCACGCCGAAATAATCGGCTTTCGCGGCATGAAAGCCGTCAATACGCTCGCGGCTGGCGTGGTCGTCATGACCGCCGAACAGGATGACGTCGTCTGGACCGAGCGACCCACCCTTTGCCGCATGGGCAAGGATTGCCGATGTCAGGATTTCCGCGCCGTGCCTGTTATTGGAAATGACGGACGACGCAAATTTGCCCGGCAGGTCGATATTGACGTGGGGAAGTGCGGCGCGTGCGCAGACCTGGTGAACGCCATCAGGATCGGTGACGCCCGCAATGAACAGGGCGTCAATCGAATAGGCGATCAGCGTCTCGACGGTCCGGCGCTCTTCCTCGGGGTCGCGTCGCCCGGAAACCACCATGGGTGACAGGCCGCGTTTGCGTGCTTGCCCCTCAAAGGTCTGTGCCATCGATGAAAAGAACCGGTTGTCATAAACCGGCACCAGAAGCCCGACGAGACCGGATTTTGAGCTCCTGAGGCCACGGGCCTGCAGATTGGTGGTGTAGCGCTGTGCCTTGGCGAGCGAGAGTATCTTGTCTGCGGTTTCCTCCGAAATCCGCCGCTTGCGCCACGATCCATTCAACACCGCGCTCACTGTCGAGGCGGATGCGCCAGACAAGAGCGACAAGTCATAAATGGTGGCTTTCTTGGAACTTATGCCTGTCACTTCGATCTCCCCAGCTGATTCCGATTATTAGAGCACGCATCCCCTTGACGGAAGGGAGCTTCATGATATGGTTATTGCACCATCGATTGTGCAGTTTGGCAATATCGATTGTGCAAGATGGTTGCTATGGGAGTGGCAAGGGAGAGTCTCGAATAAGCGAGATGAGAGATTTGAAGCGCGGCAGGGAAAAACTGGCTGCGGCGGATTTCGTTTGCCGATTTTTTGAGGAGGAACATCATGAAGAAAATTATTGCTGCGGCGCTCGGCCTGTCGCTTGCGCTGCTCTCATCCGCGGCCTTCGCCGAAGGGCCGAAGGTTGGCGTCGTCGTCAAGATCGGCGGTATTCCGTGGTTCAATGCCATGGAGGCCGGCATCAAGGAGCAGAGCAAGAAGCTCGGCGTTGACGGTTTCATGGTTGGCCCGACCAGCGCCGACCCGGCCCTGCAGGTTCGTGCCATCGAAGACCTGATCGCCCAGAAGGTCGATTTCATCGGTGTCGTGCCGAATGATGCGAAGGTGCTTGAGCCGGTGCTGAAGAAGGCCCAGGCCGCCGGCATCAAGGTCATCACCCATGAATCGCCCAAGCAGCTCGGCGCTGACTGGGATTTCGAACTGGCTTCCGCCAAGGGCTTTGGTGAAGCGCATGGCAAGCTCCTGGCGGAGAAGATGGGCGGCAAGGGTTCTTATGCCGTCTTCGTCGGTTCGCTCACCGTGCCGCTTCACAATGCCTGGGCCGATGCCGCCATCGCCTATATCAAGGCCAATTATCCGGACATGAAGCTCGTCGGCGACCGCTACGGCGTCGCCGAAGATCTCGACAAGAGCCGGTCGACGGCGCTCGATCTGATGTCCGCCAATGCTGACCTGAGCGGTTTCCTTGCCTTCGGTTCGCAGGGGCCGATCGGTGCCGGACGTGCCGTGGAAGAGCGGCGCAAGGATGGCAAGGTCTTCGTCATCGGCCCGTTTTCGCCGGGGCAGGGTGCCAAGCTGATCAAATCCGGTGCCCTGACTGGCGGCTTCATGTGGAACCCGAAACAGGCCGGTGAGGTGTTCATCACGCTCGCCGACCGCATCGCCAAGGGCGAGACACCCAAGGCCGGCGACAATATCGAAGGTCTTGGCACCATCAACCCCGAGGGTAACACCATCGTCGTCGACCAGCTTTTGAAGATCGACAAGGAAAGCATCGACAAGCTCGTTTCCATGGGCCTCTGATCCTCCCCAGAGCCGCAGGCGTCGCGCGGGAAAAATACCCGCGCGACGCCCATTCAGGAAAACATGCCGAGCGCCACGTCTGCGATGCTTTCGCGGCGAAAGGAGAGATACGCTATCATGAGCGCAGAACCGCTCCTGTCCCTCAAAAATGTCAAAGTCACTTTCGGCGGCGTGCGCGCCCTGAAGGGCGTTTCTTTCGAGGTCAATCCCGGTGAAGTGCATTGCCTTGCCGGCGAAAATGGCTGTGGCAAAAGCACGCTGATCAAGGTCATCACAGGCGTTTATACGCCCGAAAACGATGCGGAACTGTATTTCGACGGCAAGCCGATAGCCGCGATGACCCCGACACTTGCGCAATCGCTTGGCATTCAGGTGATCTGGCAGGATCTGGCGCTGTTTGATGAAATGTCGGTGGCGGAGAATATCGGCTTTCAGTACGCGGTAAACGGCAGGTATGGGCTGGTCGACAAAGGCGCGATTGAAAATGCTGCCGAGAAGGCTTTGGCTCGGCTCGGCGTTGAGATCGATATTCACCGGCCGCTGAAGGAACTGCCCATTGCCCAACGCCAGATCGTGGCGATTGCCCGTGCACTGGTCGGGGAAGCGCGCCTCGTTTTCATGGACGAGCCGACCGCTTCGCTGACGCAATCGGAAACGGACTACCTGATCGATATCGTCCGCAACCTCTCCGCCTCCGGCGTTGCGGTTGTGTTCGTCTCGCACCGGCTGGCGGAAGTGCTTGAGATTTCGGACCGTATCACCGTGCTGCGTGACGGATCGCTTGTCGGGGTCTTCCCGGTTGAAGGCATGACCCAGTCACGCGTGACCGAACTGATGACCGGCCGCAACTTCGACAGCGCCGTCATTGCCGCTGATCACGATGACAAGCCGGTCGTTCTGTCCGTGCGCGGGCTCAGCCGTGCAGGTGAGTTTGAAGACGTGTCTTTCGATTTAAGGAGGGGCGAAACGCTGGGGATTACCGGCCTGCTGGGAGCCGGACGCACCGAACTGGCCTTGACCCTTTTCGGAATGCATCGGCCGCAATCGGGTGAAATCCTGATCGACGGGAAGAAAGTGAATTTTCATTCCAACCGGGATGCTATCCGGGCCGGCGTCGCCTATCTTTCCGAAGACCGGCTGGCACTTGGTCTCAATCAGCCCCAGTCGATTGCCGATAATCTCGTCATGGCCTCGCTGGACCGTTTGCTGACGGGCGGCCTTATTTCGCCATCGAAAAAGGCGGATGTGGTTTCCCGCTGGATTTCAGCGCTCGGCGTCAAGATCGGCCTGCCGGAAGACCCGATCCGTACGCTTTCGGGCGGAAACCAGCAGCGCGTGGCCATTGCCAAGTGGCTGGCGATCGGGCCGAAAATCCTCATTCTGGACGCGCCGACGGTGGGTGTCGATGTGGGTGCCCGCGCCGGCATTTTCGAAATTGTCCGAAAGCTCGCCGCCGAAGGTCTTTCGATCATCGTCATCTCCGATGAACCGCCGGAAGTCTATTTCAACACTGACAGGATCATCCACATGGTCGAAGGCCGGTTCCACGCCACCCATGATCCGCGACATGTGTTGCTTACCGAACTGGAGTCCGCCATCTATGCGTAGGCTCATCCTCGGACATACGACCGAATTCATGCTGCTTGTGGTCATGGTGCTGCTCTGCACGGGGCTGTCTTTCGCCACCGACCGGTTCCTGACCATCTCCAACGCCTTCGATGTACTGAATGTCTCGGCGGTCAACATCATCTTTGCGGTTGGCCTGCTTGTCGTGCTGATTTCGGGCGGTATCGACATCTCCTTCGCCGTTGCTGCTTCCGTCGTGCAATATGTCACCGTTCTGGCGCTTAATGCGCTCGGCGGCGGCAACTGGGCCGAAGGTTTCATCATCGCCGGCGCGGTTGGCCTTGGTCTCGGTTTCGTCAACGCCTTCCTCGTCTGGCGGCTCAATATCATTTCCATCGTCGCGACCATTTCCACCTTCAACATCTTCTTCGGGCTGTTGATGTTCTTCACCAAGGGCGTGTCGATCTACGATCTGCCGGAATGGCTTTCGACCCGCGTGGTGTTTTATGAGCGCGAGATGCCGGATGGTTCCTGGGTCGAGCTGACATTGCCGGTCGTTGTCATGATCCTCTGCTGCTTTGCCACCTGGTTCATGATTTCTCGCACCACCGTCGGCCGCAAGCTTTATGCTTTCGGTGACAATCCGGAAGGCGCACGCCGCTTCGGCATCAATATCGGCGCCATGCATTACATTTCCTTCGGCTGGCTCGGCCTGATGGCCGGTATTGCCGGTCTCATGCAGGCCCATTATGCGCAGGAGGTCGTGCCCAACGCGCTTTATGGCCGCGAGCTGGATGTTCTCGCCGCAACTGTGCTTGGTGGTGCGCGGCTTGGCGGCGGCAAGGGTTCGGTCATCGGCTGCGTGCTTGGCGTGTTGATGGTGTCCATCACCCAGAACGGCCTCAACCTGATGGGCGTCTCTCCCTTTGCATTCAAGATGATCGTCGGCGCGATCATTCTCATCGCAATCACGCTGTCCTCCACCCGGTTCGACAAGCTGCTGCCGGCGGCCTTCCGAACCTCCGCAAACAAGGGGAGTGCGCAGCGATGAGCAGCTTCGTTCGGAAATTCAACGCGATTTTCGGCGCTGACATGGCCGGGCCGGTGATTGCCTTTGTCGCGGTCATGCTCATCTTCGGGACGCTGGCGGATAATTTCCTGTCGCTCGCCACATTCGGTTCGGTCGCCTTCCAGTTGCCGGAACTCGGTCTGCTGACACTGGCGATGCTGCTGCCACTGCTGACCGGCGGGATCAATCTTTCGGTCACTTTCGCCGCCAATCTGTCGGGGCTGGCGGCCGCCTGGGTGCTGCAGGCCCATGGCGGCGTGGACGCACCGCCGAGCGCCTTCCTGCTCGCCTGCCTTGCCGCCCTTGCCACCGGCGGCGCTGCCGGCGCCATGACCGGCGCGGCAATTGCCTATACCCGCGCGCACCCGATCCTCGTCACCCTGTCGATGATGATTTTCCTGCGCGGGCTCGGGGAGTTTCTGACGCGTGGAGGCGATGTTTCCGGTTTTCCGGCCTATATGGCGCCGCTTGGTCACGGCACGCTTTTCGGGCTACCCATCCCGCTGCTGATCTTCATCGCCTGTGTCGGGCTGTGGCATGTGCTCCTGACCCGCACGAAGCTCGGTTTCGGTCTGCTGATGATCGGCTCCAATATCGAGGCGGCGCGTTATTCCGGTCTCAACACCCGCAAGATCCAGGTGCTCGTCTACACGCTCTCGGGTCTTATGTGTGCCGTTGCCGGCATCATCATGCTTGCCCGTTTCAACTCGGTGCGTGTGGGACACGGTGAATCCTACCTGCTGATCACGGTACTGGCGGCGTTCCTCGGCGGCATCAATCCATTCGGCGGCTTCGGCCGTGTGCTGCCCGTCTTTGTCGCGCTGATCGTTCTGCAACTTCTGTCGTCCGGGCTCAACCTTCTCGGCGCAAACCAGCATCTGGCAACGGCGCTGTGGGGTGTGCTGATGATTGTCGTCATGGCGGCGCGCGGCCTGTTTTCAAGCTACTTCGCATCTCTCAGAAAGAAGGTATGACGTGCAAGGCTTCGGTGTTCACGCAATGATGTGGTCCCTCAACTGGGATCATGAAAGCGCCAGGCGGGCCATTGCCGGTGCTGCGGATTATGGGCAGGATTTCATCGAGATTCCGCTTGCCGATCTCCCATCCGTCGATACGGCGCATACCCGCGCCCTGCTGGAGAAATACGGTCTGCGGGCTGTCTGCTCGCTGGTTCTGCTGGAACCTGCCTGGGCCTCCGTCCGCCCGGAAGCAGCCGTCGCCCATCTGAAGGCCGCGCTGGACAAGGCATCCGAAATGGGCGCGGAAGCGCTGACCGGCGTTACCTATGGCGGCACCAGCGAGCGCACGGGTTTCCCGCCGACGCAGGCTGAATACGACAATCTGACACGGGCGCTATCTCAGGCTGCCGGCCACGCGAAGACGCTTGGCCTGCAATTCGGGATCGAGGCCGTCAACCGCTACGAAAACCATCTGGTCAACTCAGCTGAACAGGCGGTGGCGCTGGTTGAGCGTATCGGTGCCGACAATATCTTTGTCCATCTCGATACCTTCCACATGAACATGGAAGAGAAGGGCATCGCCAGTGGCATCATCGCTGCCCGTAACCATCTGAAATACATGCATATGTCGGAAAGCGACCGCGGCACGCCGGGTTTCGGCAACGTTGCCTGGGACGCGGTGTTTGCCGCACTCGCGGCGATTGGCTTCAAGGGCGTGCTGACGCTCGAGAGTTTCGCCGCGATGCCGGAGGAGATGGCAGGTGCGATTTCCACCTGGCGGCCGGTCGCTTCAGGCGCAGACGAGGTCCTCGACAAGGGGCTGGCCTTCCTGCGCGACAAGGCAAGCCAGTACCGGATTTTCTGACCGCAATCATGATCGGGGCGAGGACCACCTTGAGTACAATTGACGATAATGCCAGTGAGATTGCGGGCTTGGCCCTCCAGCGTCTGGAAAGGGCAAAAGGCCGGCGCGTGATGATCGCGATTGCCGGCGCCCCGGGATCGGGAAAATCGACCATTGCCGAAAGTGTGGTGGATGTGTTGAACGCAGGTGGAGGCGAGCCCGCCGCGCTTTTCCCGATGGATGGTTATCACTATGACGATGCCGTGCTCGAAGAGATGAACCGCCGTCGCTTCAAGGGCGCCATCGATACTTTCGATGCCCACGGGTTGCGGCACATGCTCGAGCGCCTCAAGGCCAATGAGGATGATGTCGTTGCCGTTCCGGTCTTTGACCCGGCGATTGAAATTGCCCGCGCCGGCGGCCGGCTGATCCCGCAATCCGTCGATATCATCGTCTGTGAAGGCAATTATCTCCTCGCCGGCCAATCGCCCTGGAACCGTCTCAAACCGATCTTCGATCTGACGGTTTTTGTCGATGTCAGCGAGGACGATCTGCGTGCGCGGCTGAGAAACCGCTGGTTGGGCTTCGGTCTTGCCGAAGACGAGATCAACCGGAAGGTCGAGGAGAACGACCTTCCCAACGGCCGTTTCATCATCTCGACGAGCACCGAACCCGATCTTCGCATCGGCAATCCGGGAAGCCGGGCCGCTTCCTGAGACGCACCGAATGATCGCGTGCGCCCACATCCCAACCAAGTGAAACAGAAGCGAAAGAAATCCCCATGAAACACGGCATCTATTATTCTTACTGGGAACATGAGTGGAGCGCCAAGTTCGGCCCCTATATCGAAAAGGTCGCAAAACTCGGTTTCGATATCGTCGAAGTCGCCGCCCACCATATCAACGAATACAGCGACGCCGAACTCGCCGCCATCAAGCAGAGCGCGAAGGATAACGGCATCATCCTCACTGCCGGCATCGGCCCGTCGAAATCAAAGAACCTGTCGTCGGAAGATGCGGCCGTGCGCGCGGCGGGCAAGGCGTTTTTTGAGCGGACGCTCACCAATGTCGCCAAGCTCGACATCCGCACCATCGGCGGCGCCCTGCATTCCTACTGGCCGATCGATTATTCGCAGCCGGTCGACAAGCCGGGTGATTACGCGCGTGGTGTTGAGGGCATTCACGGCATTGCGGATTTCGCCAATGATCTCGGCATCAACCTGTGCATCGAAGTCCTCAACCGCTTTGAAAACCACGTGCTCAACACGGCGGCCGAAGGCGTCGCCTTCGTCAAGGACGTCGGAAAGAACAATGTGAAGGTCATGCTCGATACCTTCCACATGAACATCGAGGAAGACAGTTTCGGCGAAGCCATACGCACGGCCGGCCCGCTGCTGGGTCACTTCCACACCGGCGAGAGCAATCGCCGTGTTCCGGGCAAAGGCAGGATGCCCTGGCAGGAAATCGGCCTCGCGCTTCGCGATATCAATTACACCGGTGCCGTCGTCATGGAGCCGTTCGTCAAGACCGGTGGCACCATCGGTTCTGATATCAAGGTGTGGCGTGATCTGAGCAATGGCGCCGACATCGCCAAAATGGACGAGGACGCCAGAAATTCCCTGGCATTCTCCCGTTTCGTCCTCGGCGGCTGATGTCCGCAAAACGCGTGTTGCCCAGGCGCCCGTCACCGGCGGCGCCTGGTCTCTCACCAAAAACAGACTGATGACCGACGCGGGCAGTCAATCGGCTGGTTGAACAAACCACAATTCATGGGCTAAGGCTGCGGGGTATCTGAGGATCGGAAACGGTCCGCCCAAGGCCATTGGTTCACATGATCCCTGTCGCACTCCCGTCCGTCGAAGCGCTGCTTCTCGTCGCCTTCCTTCTCACCACGACCTTTGTCTGGGTCGTCTGGACGCTGGGGCTGCTCATTCGATATATCTGCGGCCGCTGGAAACGCCCGATGCTGCTGCCCTATGGGCTGGTGACCGCCATCGCAGCCTTCACCGTGTGGAAAACCGGTGATTTTTATATCCATATGCGGGCTTATGACAGGGAGAGGACGGCAAGCTACCGGCCGGAACTGCTTGCACCAACCCGGCTTGGCCAGATCGATATGCCCAAAGGTACGAAACTCGAGCTTGCCATTGCCGATACAAGGGACGCCTTCAGCCGCGCCTTGTTTCCGCATCCCGTGCGCGTTGCAGATATCGATGCCGTCGAGATCGCCCGCTATATCGCGATAAAAACCAACGACAACTACGAAACCATTGGCTTTACCCCCGACAACATGCGGATAACCGGCAATGGCGTAACCACCCAGAGCGGCTGGCGCTGCGACGCGACCCAGCCGGTGGAATTTGATCTGCGGCCCGATGGCAGTATATCCGCCTTCAGCAGATGTATTCTTGCCAATGGCAATGTCGTCGATGGCATCACCCTGCCGATGGGCACCTCCCTGTACGCCTCTACCGGCAATGTCTATATCGATGGCTTCGTCGATTCCGACAGATGGGTTCTCGGCACGCCGCAGGGTCAGACCGTTCGCGTCGATAATTTCGATCTCTCCGATGCGACGATTGCCCTTGATGACGAACGAAAACTCTACGAAATCAAAGGCGCGGTCCTGTCAAAAGAGGCAACGCTCGGAACCCGCCGCCATGCGTCCGGAACCCATGTTCGCTATAACTCCCGGCACCTCCGGAAAGATTATCCAGCCGCATGGCTGCTCACCCCACCTCTGCCTGATGTTGATCCTCAGCCGTCATCGCCCGCAAGCCTCGTGCAGAACAGGGAAGGAGACGTTCTGGCCACCCCGGCGCATTGAACAGGACCGGGCAGGGATGCGGCGAAATGGCCCGCCCGCGAGCACACGCTGAACGCTGGGATGAAGGAAAATCCAGTCCTGTAAAAAGGCCGTGGTCATGTCTTTTTGCGATTGGTCGTTGCCGCTTCGATACCTGACGCCAGGTGGCTATCGAACCAGGCGATCATTTTACGAAGCTTTTCTTCGGCGGGCGTGACGTCGCCTGCGTTCACGAGTTCAGCGGCAGCTTGAGACATGGCCAGCAGAATGCGCGCGGTTTCTGGCACATAGGGCAGATCGACCCCCGCATCGTGGCGTTCGTGTATAATCTGATAACGTAGCTTTTCAGGGTAAGTCCATGCACTCACAAGCAAATCCTGGACGCTGACCTCTTGGCCTGCGATATCGATCACCGCATCGCGGTCGGCCTCGACATATCCTGACGCCTCTACGCGCTCGCAGGCATTGATTGCGGCATTCATCAAGTCCCTGACCACGTTCCAATCTGTTTTCATCGCATCCTCCTTACCGACTGCGCAGGCCGGTCGACGGTATGTCGATGATCCGTCGCATGCAATGTCCACAGAAAGCGACCAGTGAAATCGTTTTTCCCAAGTGTCTTGCGAACGATCTCAAACACCGCGAACAGCTGTGAAAATACTGTGATACCGCAGGTGTCTTCTGGTGATGGATCGCGAGTGGCCGCGATCCATCATCGCACTGTGCTTTACCGCTCCCGGTAAAAGATCATGCCGCCATGGTGCAGGACATCATCTATGAATGTTCCATCCGCGGTAAAGCCGGTATCGTCCCGGTAATCGATGTGATTGCCGGTCACGACGTAACGGCCCTGGTAGGCGCTTTTACGGTTGCCGCGGGCTTCGTCATAACGCCCGTTGGCCAAAAGCTCCTGACGGATATGGCCGTCACCTGTCACCCACATTCCGACATAGGGGTGAGCTTGCGGGGGCGTGGAACCGGCGCTGGTTTCGGTCCCTGTGAGCATGGCGATGGCAGCGGCAACGGGTATTGTCATGTTTTTCATCTGTTTTCCTCCTCAGGCGGCAGCCGTTGGGCGAACAACGATCTCGTTCAGATCGACATCATCAGGCTGTTCGATAGCGAAGCGTACCGCGCGACCGATGGCATCGGGCTTTAGCGCAATGGCACGGTAGGTTTTCATGGCCTCGGCTGCTGCCGGATCGGTGATCGTTTCCGCCAGTTCGCTTTCCACCACACCGGGATGAATGCAGGTGACGCGCAGATCCGGCCGTTCCTGTCGCAACCCGTCCGAAATCGCGCGGACGGCGAATTTCGTGGCGCAGTAGACGGCAGCGGTTGGCACCACCGACAGCGCCCCGATGGAGGCGATATTGATGATGTGGCCGGAACCGCGCGACGTCATCTCCGGCAGCACGGCCGCGATGCCGTGCAGTACGCCCTTGATGTTGACGTCCACCATGCGGTCCCATTCGTCGACCTTCATCGACGCCATCAGGGAAAGCGGCATGACGCCGGCATTGTTGATCATGACATCGACCCGGCCGAAGGTTTTGCGGGCCTTCTCCGCGAAGTCGGCCACGTCGGCACGGTTGGTGACATCCAGTCGGCTGACCGCCACCTGGCCGTTGCCCGCTTCCCGGATCTCCTTTGCGAGTTCCTCCAGCCGCTCCGTGCGGCGGGCGCCGAGCATGAGTTTTGCACCAGCCTTGCCGAGTTCACGCGCGATACCCGCGCCAATGCCGCTGGAGGCTCCCGTGATGAGAACAACCTTGTCCATCGTTCCGTCCTTCCTTTTTAAAACCACCGCTCGATTGCGGTTGCATGAAAGATAGACAGGCAGCATTGTTGAGATAAGATGCCTATTAATTTCCATAGTGGTAAGGATAGCTAAACAGTGACGCCCGATCTGAACGCTCTTTCGGTCTTTGCGCTGGTGGCGGAACTGAAGAGTTTTAGCGCTGCGGCCGACCGTATGGGCGTGTCACGTTCCGCCGTCAGCCAGACAATTCGGCGGCTGGAGGAAATGCTCGGCCTGGCGCTGGTGCTGCGCACCACCCGCAGCGTCAGTCTCACCGAGGCGGGTGAGGGGCTTTATGCCAATATCGCTCCCGCCATAGCCGAAATGTCGGCGGCGGTGGAACAGGCGGGCGAATTGCGCGAAAGTCCGAATGGGCTGTTGCGGCTCGCCGTTTCTTCCATTGCCGAAGACTTCCTGTCCGGGCCGCTTCTTGCCGGCTTCACGGCTGCCTATCCGGATGTCCACCTAGATGTCATGGTGACCGATGAGGAGTTCGATATTGTTGCCGAAGGCTATGACGCAGCCGTGCGGCTGGGCGAGGTGATCGATGAGGACATGATCATCGTGCCTATATCCGGGGATGTGCGGCAGCTCGCGGTCTGTTCGCCTGATTATCTCAAAGGCAGAGCCAAGCCCACTCACCCGGAGGAACTGGCACATCACCGGTGCATTGGCTGGCGGCCGGCTCCGCGCAGCGCACCCTATCGCTGGGAGTTTGCGCAGGCCGGGCGGGAATTCAGCGTCGCGGTAGCGCCGGAGATCACCACCAACGACATGGGATTGATGATCCGAATGGCGGTGGCGGGAGCAGGAATCACCTTCGGCATTGAAGATACATTCCGCAGCTGGATCGATCGCGGAGAGCTGGTGCCGCTGCTTGAAGACTACTCACCTTATTTTCCCGGATTCTACCTCTATTATCCGAGCAGGCGTAATCTGGCGCCCAAACTCCGGGCGCTGATCGATCACGTCAAGACATCAAGGCAACGCACAAGGTCGCTTTAGACGATCATGGCGCGCCTTGGCTTCGATGTCGCTTTACCGCAAAACCGATGACAGAAATTCGCGGGTCCGCTCTTCTTTCGGCCCACCGAAAATTTCCTCCGGTGCTCCCTGTTCGCAGATGCGGCCCTTGTCGAAAAAGCAGACGCGGTCTGACACTTCGCGGGCAAAGCGCATCTCGTGGGTAACAAGCAGCATCGTCAGGTCGTGCTCATGGGCGAGATCACGAATGACGGAAAGCACTTCGCCGACCAGCTGCGGGTCGAGCGCCGAGGTAGGCTCATCAAAAAGCAGCACACGCGGACGCATGGCAAGCGAGCGGGCAATGGCGACGCGCTGCTGCTGCCCGCCGGAAAGCTGCACCGGATAATGATCCTTCTTGTCGGCCAGCCCGACCATCTTCAGCAATTCGATTGCCCGCGCTTCCGCCTCTGCGCGGGCAATGCCCAGCACCCGCACCGGCGCTTCCACGATATTGCGAAGCACCGTCATATGCGGAAAGAGGTTGAAGCTCTGAAAGACCATGCCGACGTGATTGCGGATCTGGCGAAGGTGCTTCTCCGAAGCCTGAAAGGGTCCTTTGCCGCCCTGTTCATGATAGGAGATATCGGCAAGGGTAAGCTTGCCTTCCTGGAACGGTTCCAGCGTCATGAGAATGCGCAGAACCGTTGATTTGCCGGAGCCGGACGGGCCGATAAGCGTCACTTTTTCGCCCTTTGCCACGCTGAAATTGAACTGGTCGAGAACCGTCAGAATGCCGAAACGCTTCGTGACATCGGAAAATTCGATCAGCGGCTGATTGGTGGTGTTGGTCATCGCAAGGGTATTCCTGCTTTTGGAAGTGCCCTTTGCAGGCGGCTGAGGCCTGCCGAGCAGATTATTGTCAGAAGGAGGAAGATCAGGCCGACAAGCGTCAGCGGGACCAGATATTCGAAGGTGCGCTCGCCGATCATGTTGGCAAGCCCCATCATCTCCAGAACCGTAACGACGGAAAGCACCGGCGTTTCCTTGATCATGGCGACAAGGTAGTTGCCCATGGCCGGCACGATGCGCGGGATGGCCTGAGGGATGATGATATCCCGATAGGTCTGCATGCGTGTGAGATTAAGTGCAGTCGCCGCTTCCCATTGGCCATGATGCACGGCCTCGATGCCGCCGCGATAGACCTCGGAGGTGTAGGCCGCGTATTGCAGGCCGAGCGCCAGCGCGCCGGTCAGGAAGGCGGGTAGCACGATGCCGAAATCCGGAAGCACGTAATAAAGGAAGAACAGCTGCACCAGAAGCGGCGTATCGCGAAGGAACTCGACAACCAGCGCAGTCGGCCAGGAGATCATCTTGACCCGGCTGCGGCGCAGCAGCGCAAAAACGAGCCCCAGAACCAGCGCGATGGCGAAGCCGGCGGCTGCCGCCTTCAACGTCACCGTCAGGCCGATCAGGATGATGGGCAGGATTGACGTTGTGTAGGTGAGCCAGGTGGTGGTGTCCCATTCGTAGCCATACATCATGAGAAGATATCCTTACGAATGGCGGGTGCGGGGGAAGACGTTGCCGCGCCTGACGAAATGTTCGATCACCCGGATGATGACCATCAGGATCAGGGACATCGCGAAATAGCAGAGCAGCGTAATCGAATAGATGCTGGTGCTATCCAGCGTCAGGTTGCGGATCGACTGTGCCGCAAAGGTGAGGTCGGCAATCGAGATCAGCGACACGAGCGAAGAAAGCTTCAGCGTTTCTATCGCCAGATTGCCGAATGCCGGCATCATCTCGACGATTGCCTGCGGCAGCGAGATGCGAAACAGCGTCTGCATCCGCGTAAAATTCAGCGCCCGGGCCGCTTCCAGCTGCTGCACGGAAACGGAGGATAGCGCACCGCGCACGATCTCCGCGCCATAACCGCCGGCATGGGCGGCAAGCACCAGAATACCCGTGGTGATCGGATCAAAGCTCAGCCCCACCAGCGGCAGCGCGTAATAGAACCAGAAGAGCTGAACCAGCAGCGAGGTGCCACGAAACACCTCCGTATAACAAAGCGCGACCGTGGACAGGATGGGGCCGCCCTCGACACGCAAAATCCCGAAGAAAAAGGCAAGCGATGTCCCGACAACGAGCGCTGCGAGCGTGATCGTCATGGTGACGACGGCGCCTTGCCACATCATCGGCAGGTAGGCGGTCATATCCATATGGAGTTTTCCCAAGTTCCTGACGAGCGGCGCCCGGCGAAGACCGAGCGCCGATGAGCTTTATTTTCCGGCGCAGAGATCGGCGACCTTCTTTTCGGCAGCGGCCGCGATACTCTGTTCGGAGAGACCGTATTTGGACAGGATTTTCTTGTAGTCATCCGTCTTGCGGAACTCGACCAGAGCGGCGTCAAATGCGTCGCGCAACTCCTTGTCCTCGGGGCGGAAGGCGAAGCCGCCATAGTTGCGGACCGGCGCATCCTTCACGATCGGATCCACGAACGGCTTGACCTGCTCGACATTGGCCTGGTTCTTGGCGAGTTCGGAGACGGTCAGCTCCGTGGCCGCATAGGCATCCGCGCGGCTCTGCACGGTGGGGATCGCATCCGCATTGGCTGGAATGAAGACGATCTGCTCTTCCTTGACGCCGACTGCCCGCAGGAAGTCGACATTGTTGGCGCCTGAGACGACGGCCACCTTCAAGGATGGATCCTTGGCGATATCGGCATAGGTCGTCAGCTTCTTCGGATTGCCCTTCTTCACCAGCAGGCCCTCGCCGTAGGAAGAATTCGGCTCGGTGAAGGAGACCTGCTTGCAGCGTTCGGGCGAGATGTTCTGTTCTGCCGCCGCGAAGTCGAAGCGACGGGCCTTGAGACCGGGGATCAGCGTGCCGAACGGCGTCACTGTCCAGTTGACCTCTTCGATACCCATGGATTTCAGAACTGCATTTGCCACATCAGGCCCGATCCCGGCAGATGTGCCGTCGGGCTGCATGTAGGAATAGGGGACTTCGTTTGCCGTGGCGGCCCGGATATATCCCTGGCTCTTGACCTCCTCGAGGGTCAAGGCGCTGGCCGAGGTCATGCCGATGGCAAGGGCAAGGGCGGAAAGCCCGGCGAGTTTGGTGATGTGCATGGTATTACTCCTCTGGTTGGGTTGCGTGGTCCGTTTTCGGATCTCACGTGGGTTCGTTTGACTATGTGTTCTCCGTTACCGTGGCGATGACGGAAAGGCAGTCGCCGGCCTTGATCAGGCCGGGAACGTGGCGCGCCGCAAGCACGCCATGCATGGATGCGCGGTAATCGACCGGCGCGAGGCCGGTTTTCCCGACCGGATAGACCCGGGCGATGATTTCACCTGCCGTGACCGCGTCTCCCAGATCGCGGACAAAGGCGACGAGCCCGTCATCTTCGGCAAAAGTGAAGCAATCGCTGGAGGGCATGTCCAGCCAGCGGCTTGGGGCGGAATCCGGCGAGCCGGCCAGTATGCCGGCATGGCGCAGCAGGTTGAGGCTGCCCCTTCGGGCTATATCGATCGATCTTGCGCTCGCCGTGCCGGCCCCGCCGAGTTCGGTTGTCACAAAAACCTTGCCGAGTTCCTCGACAGTCGTGTCGAGCATGCCGACGGCGTCGATTTCCAGCATCTTCATCGAATAGGGCGCAGCAAAGGCCGCCACCGCCTCAAAACAACGGGCCTCCTGTGCCTTGTCGGGCAATTCGTGAGCGGCGGCATAGGGCAGGAAGTCGAGCGTCCTGCCGCCGGAATGAAAATCGAGAACGATATCCGCCAGCGGTATCAGATGGCGGGTCACGTAGTCGGCGATCTTTTCTGTCACCGTTCCATCAGGCCGGCCGGGAAAGCTGCGGTTCAGGTTTCCCCGATCGATTGGCGAAGTGCGTGTGCCCGCGCGGAAGGCCGGATAGTTGAGTGCCGGCACGATGATGATGCGCCCGCTTACCTCAACCGGATCAAGCGTATGGGCAAGCTCGAAAAGTGCCGCCGGCCCTTCATACTCGTCGCCATGATTGGCGCCGGTCAGAAGCGCTGTCGGCCCTTCGCCATTGGCGATGATGCAGATCGGGATCATCACCGAACCCCAGGCACTGTCATCGCGGCTGTAGGGTAGCCGCAAATGACCGTGCTGCACGCCTTTCGCGTCGAAATCGACGGAGGGCGTGATCGGCGAGGGGCGAGGAGCGTTGCTCAACATCGTCTCAGCCCTTCACGAAGAGTTGCCGCGGCACATTCGACAGGCACTCGACGCCCGTTTCGGTGATCGCGATGCTTTCGGTGATTTCGAGCCCCATGTCCTCAAGCCACAGACCGGTCATGAAATGGAACGTCATGCCGGGTTTCAGCTCCGTGCGGTCGCCGGGCCGCAGGCTCATGGTGCGCTCGCCCCAGTCAGGCGGATAGGACAGGCCGATCGGATAGCCGGTACGGTTGTCCTTGATGATCCCGTATTTTTTCAGCACCGCAAAAAAGGCATTGGCGATGTCTTCGCAGGTGTTGCCCGGCCTCGCCGCCGAAAGTCCGGCTTCCATGCCTTCGAGCGTTGCTTTTTCCGCGTCGAGAAACGCCTGTGTCGGCTTGCCGAGAAAAACGGTGCGCGACAGCGGGCAGTGGTAACGCCTGTAGGCGCCGGCGATCTCAAAGAATGTCCCTTCTCCCAGACGCATAGGCTTGTCGTCCCATGTCAGATGCGGCGCCGAAGCGTCGGCTCCCGACGGCAGCAGCGGAACAATGGCGGGATAATCACCGCCGAATTCGGCAGTGCCGCGAATACCGGCATCGTAAATCTCGGCAACGAGATCACATTTGCGCATGCCGGGCTCAACGACATCGACGATGCGCTTGTGCATCAGCTCGACGATCTTGCCGGCCTTGCGCATGTAATCGAGTTCGGTCGGGCTCTTGACCGCCCGCTGCCAGTTCACGAGACCGGCGGCGTCCTTGAAGCGGGCGTTTGGTAGATTTTTCTGCAGCGACGCAAAGGCGGCGGCGGAGAAATAGTAGTTATCCATCTCGACACCGACGGTGAGGCCGGACCAGCCCCTCTCTCCGATGATCTGCGATAGCAGATCCATCGGGTGCCGCTCGGTCGATTGAACGTAATGATCGGGATAGCCGATAATATTGTCATGGGCGAGGTAGGCCGTGCGCTTTGCGCCATTGGCGTCCTGCTTGCGGCCATACCAGATCGGCTCGCCATCCGGCGGCACCAGCACGCATTGATGTACATAGAAAGACCAGCCGTCATAACCGGTCAGCCAATGCATGTTGGAGGGGTCGGTGACAACAAGAAGATCGATGCCGGCCTTTTCCATGGCTCTGCGGGTTTTGGACAGGCGCGCGGCATATTCCTCGCGCGTAAAGTTCAGCGTTATGCTCACGCTGCATCTCCCATTTTCACGCTGTTTTCGATGATTTGGCCGCTCTTCGCGTCTCTTGCTCTGATGACGGCGAGATTGGCGATGGCGGTGTCCTGCACGCCAGTGCCGGTCAGGTCGGCAAAGGTTATTTGGTCCCGGCTCACCCGGCCCTGCGCCTTGCCGGCGATGATGGCCCCAAGTTCGGCGAATTGCTGATCCGGCATGACACGCCCTGCGGTAATCGCATGGTGTAATTCGCCGAGAATACGGGTCTGTGTGAGACGGTCCGCGACATAGGTCGCCCGGGCAAATACGCCGGGGTCAATCTCGTTCTTGTGTTCGGCGTCCGATCCCATCGCGGTCAGGTGTTGGCCCGGCTCCAGCCAATCGGCAAGGAGGATCGGCTTTTCGGAAGGCGTTGTGGTGATGATGATCTCCGCGCCTCGTATTGCGTCACGCGGGTCGGGTAAGGCGGTGGCCTCGATGCCCTGTTCGCGCGCGAAATCGTCGGCGAGTTTCTGCGCCTTGTCATGGTTTCTTGCCCATATCCGGGCCGATTTTATCGGGCGAACCAGCATCAGGGCTTCCAGCTGCAACCGTGCCTGCATGCCTGCGCCGAAAATCGTAGCGATGGAGGCATCCTCGCGCGACAGGTGGCGTGCGGCGACGGCGCCGGCTGCGGCGGTGCGAATATCGGTGAGATAACCATTGTCGAGAAGCAGCGCCTGCACCAAACCCGTTTTTGCGCTGAAGAGGATCATCAGGCCGTTGAGGCTCGGCAGGCCAAGCTTCGGATTATCGAAGAAACCGGGGCTGACCTTGATGGCGAAACCTTCAAAGCCGGGCACATAAGCTGTCTTTACATCCACTTCGCCGCGGAACTCTGGAATGTCGAGACGCAGGATCGGCGGCATGGCTACGGCTTCGGTGGCAAGCGCTGCAAAGGCCCGCTCGACACAATCGATGGAAGACAGGTCGAGCTTGATGATGGCGCGAAGGTCGTTTTCGGTCAGGATAGTGATGCGGCTCATGCGACAGCTCCGTCGACGATTGTCTTGTGAATGGCCGGGTCGATATTGCCGCCGGAGACGATCAGGGCGGTGGGGCCGGTGATTTTGATCTTGCCCGACAGGATTGCGGCAAAACCAACTGCGCCGGCCCCTTCCACGATCAGACCTTCTTCGCGTGCAGCATGGCGAATGCCGGCAGCAATCTCGGCCTCGGAAACCAGCACGATCTCGTCAAGCAGCGTGTGGCAGAGTGCAAAAGTCACGCGGTTTTCAAGCCCGATGCCACCACCCAGCGAATCCGCCAGTGTTTCCTCTTCTCGCACGGAGACAGGCTTGCCAGCCGAGACCGATGCATGCATCGCCGCGCCGCGCTCCATGGAAATGCCGATGATACGGGCCTGCGGCTTCAGAGCCTTCACGGCCACGGCGATGCCGCCCGCCAGGCCGCCACCCGAGAGAGGGATGAGGATGGTTTGCAGATCAGGCATGTCTTCGACAACTTCGATGCCGATCGTGCCCTGACCAGCCACGACATTCACATCATCAAAGGGCGGGATCGACGTCAGGCCGTTGCTGCCTGTCAGGCGTTCAACTTCCTCCTGCGCGTCGTCCTGCGATTTGCCGACGATGCGAATGTCGGCACCGAGGGCGCGGATGGCTTCGACCTTGTTTGCCGGGACGAGCAAGGACATGCAGACCGTGGCGGGAATGCCGAGTTTGCGCGCGGCATAGGCGACAGCGCGACCATGATTGCCCGTCGAGGCGGTAACGAGGCCACGCCCGCGTGCCTCGTCGTCAAGCGAGAGGATCGCATTCATCGCGCCGCGCAGTTTAAAGGCGCCAACCGGCTGAAGGGTCTCCAGTTTGAGATGGACTGGCGCGCCGTGGCGTTGTGACAGGAAATCGGAGCGAACCAGCGGCGTCCGCTCTACGTGGCCGAGGATACGCGCGGCAGCCTGCTCGATATCCGCCACCGAGACCGGCAGCAGGAATTTTTCAGCGGATATGGAAAGGTTTTCGCTCTTCATGATTGTCATGTTGGGAGCGAAGTAAAATCATGTCAATTATTATATTGTAATGATTCAATGATTTTCGAGCAAGGCTGTTTCAGCCGATGGAACCTATATCATAAACCGGCGGTAGCTGCTCGAAGGCCTGACGCACCGTCGTCAACGCCTTGACGAGGGTTTGATGGTTGAGGCGTCCACCGAGACATATGCGGATACCGCCGCCATGGCCGGGGCCGGCAACAAAGGGCTCCGACGGCGTGACCGCGACGTTCTGGTTGGTCAGGGAGCGGACCAGGCCGTCTTCCGTCCAGTGCGGCGGAACCTTGAGCCAGGCGCAGAAGGAGAGAGGATGGCTGGAGGCGATATGGTCGCCGAGAATTTCCATCGCAATGGTCTGCCGTACACGGGCTTCGGCACGCTGGACGTCCAGCAGCCGGCGCGCGGTGCCGTTTTCAACCCAGCGTGTGGCGATCTCGGCCGTCAGATATGTACCGCTCCAGCTCGACACGCGCAGGATGGAGGCGGCGCGGATGGAATAGGCGGGTGGTACGACGAGATAACCGACGCGCAGCCCCGTTAGGACCGTCTTGGTAAAGCTGGTAACGAAGAAGCCCAGATCCGGCAGCATCTCGGTGATGGATGGCAACCCGTCTTCGATCATCGGGCGATACACTTCGTCCTCAATCACGAAGACGCCGTGTCGCTGCGCAATTGCGGCGATTTCGCGCCTGCGTTCCGCGCCCGCGACATGACCGGTGGGATTGTTGAGGGTGGGGATAAGAACGAGCGCCCGCACCCCGCCCGCCGCGCAGGCGGCCTCCAGCGCATCGGGCAAAATACCCTCGCCATCCGTGGGCAGCCCCTTGAGGCTGAACCCCAGGATGTTGGAAAGGCCGATAATGCCGTGGTCGGTAAGATTTTCGCACAGCACGACGTCGCTCGAACGGACGATGCAGCTGAGCGCGAGGAAAATACCGTGTGCCGCGCCGTTGGTGACAAGGATACGCTCCGCACCGGCCGTGACGCCCATCATGCCGAGCCAGCTGCGTGCCGTCTCGCGATGGCTGTCCAGTCCCGCGACCGGACGGCAGGGGCGCATGAAGCCCGAATTGTCGCTATCCGCCAGTTCGCGCAGGATCGCACGCGAGGCAGTTTCGTGCTCTTCGAGATAAACGCCGCGGATGATGGAAAGATCGAGCACCTCAGTCGGGCTGTGATCCAGCATCATGCGGCCCGCCCGGTCGGTTACCCGCGCCTTGACGAAGGTGCCGCGACCGATTTCGCCGCTCAGATAACCCAGCCGTTCAGCCTCCTTGTAGGAAAGGCTGACGGTCTGGACGGAAAGGCCAAGATCGCGGGCCAGATCACGATGGGTCGGCATGCGGTCCATCGGTTTCAAGACGCCGGCATCGATATCGGCGATGATCCGTTCCGTCAGTGCCGAATGTTTGGTCTCGCCCTTCTGCTTGGTCAGGCTTGGCCGCCATGCCACCGGTTTTGTTGCGGGAACCGGATCGAGGCTGAGCGGATTGGCTTGACGACGCATGAAATTGTCTCGTTTTTAGCGAAGGTAATTTCATGACATTATGCACGGTTCTTCAAAAAGATGAAGCCTTATGCATCACCGGTGACGATTGCACGGCGAATATGCGCAATCGTCACGCCGCTGCCGCTCAAACGGGCATTGATGGCGTAAGCCGGGATGGGTGGATCCTCAGATTTTTTCGCCGGCCTGTACCAGTTCATCCATGACGCTGCGAACAGCAGCTTCGGCGATGGCGATGATCTCGTCCACCTCTGCCTTCGTCGTGACGAGTGGCGGCGCAAAACCCAGAATATCGCCATGCGGCATGGCGCGCGCAATGAGACCGCCGTTGCGCGCCGCCTTGGAAACGCGCGCGCCGACCGCAAGACCGGGGGCAAAGCGGGTTTTCCTGTCACGATCGGCGACAAATTCGATTGCGCCCATCAGGCCCACACCGCGCACTTCACCGACGATTGGCAGCTGGGCAAACTTCGCCTTGAGCTGTTCCTGGAAATAGCTGCCGACGGCCCGTGCATTGCCCGGCAGGTCTTCCTTTTCCACGATGTCGAGCACGGCATTTGCCGCAGCCGCACCAATTGGATGGCCTGAATAGGTGTAGCCGTGGGAAAAGGCGCCGACGCGGTCAGCGCCTTCCTCCATCACCTTGTAAACCTTCTCGCCGACGATTGCGCCGGAGAGCGGGAAATAGGCGGAGGTCAGGCCCTTGGCGACGGTAATCAGATCCGGTTCGATGCCATAATGCTGCGAGCCGAACATGGAGCCGGTCCGCCCGAAACCGGTGATCACTTCATCGGCGATCAGCAGGATGTCGTATTTCCTGAGGACAGTCTGTATCGCCGCCCAGTAACCTTCCGGCGGCGGTGTAATGCCGCCGGTGCCGAGCACCGGTTCGGCAATGAAGGCGCCAATCGTGTCGGGATTTTCCCGAAGGATAAGGGCCTCGAGCTCGTCGGCACGCCGTTTTGAAAATTCCAGTTCGGTCTCACCTGCTTCCGCGCCCCAATAATGATGGGGAGCGCCGGTGTGCAGGATGCCCGCACGCGGCAGGTCCATATGGTCATGATAAAAGCTCATGCCGGTCATGGAGCCGGAGACGACGCTGCAGCCGTGATATCCCCGCTCACGCGAGATGATCTTCTTCTTTTCCGGCTTGCCGCGCAGGTTGCTGTAATACCAGACAAGCTTTGCCTGCGTCTCGTTGGCATCCGAACCCGACATGCCATAAAAGACCTTGCTCATCCTGCCTGGCGCCATTTTCACCAGCCGGTCAGAAAGGATTGCCAGTTCGTCGGTCGTGTGGGCGGCGTAGGAATGATAATAGGCAAGGCGATAGGCCTGACGGGAAATCGCCTCGGCCACCTCGGTGCGGCCATATCCGACATTGACGCAATAAAGCCCGGCGAAACCGTCGATCAATTGTTTGCCATGCGCATCCTGAATGCGAATGCCCTTGCCGGTTTCAACGATCGTCGGTTCGCCGAGCTTGCCGCTGGCGAAATCCTTCAGCTGCGTAAAGGGGTGCAGAACCGCGTTGCGATCCATTTCGGCGATACGTTTGATATCGATGGTCATGACAGAAATTCCTTTCAGGCAGCAAGATTGCCGAAGCAGACATATTTGGGTTCAAGATATTCCAGGAGACCATGGCGCGACCCCTCGCGGCCAAGTCCGGATTGCTTCCAGCCGCCGAATGGAACGGGCGCGCCGGTGAATTTCGGCGTGTTGACGGCCACCATGCCGTATTCCAGCTGATTGGTGAGACGCATCGCCCGGCCGAGGTCGTTGGTGTAGAGATAGGCTGCGAGCCCCATTTCCGTTGCGTTGGCGCGGCGGATCACCTCCTGCTCGTCATCGAACGGCAATATGGCGGCGACCGGCCCGAAGGTTTCCTCGCGGGCGATCAGCATGTCGTCGGTAACGTCGGCAAGAACTGTCGGCGTAACGAAATTGCCGCCCAGAGGGCTATCCTGTCCGCCGCAGACCAGACGTGCGCCGGCTGAGAGAGCCTGGGCGATCTGCTGACGGCATTTCTCGGCGACGGAAGCGCGCGTCATCGGGCCGATATCGATATCGGGTTCAAGACCGTGGCCGACCACAAGTTCGGACGTCGCTTTGGCAAACTGGTCGATGAACCGTTCGTAAACTGCGCGTTGAACGTAGATACGGTTTGCCGCAAGGCAGTCCTGTCCTGATGTGGCGAATTTGGCGCCGAGGCAGCCTTTGACCGCCTGGGAGAGATTGGTGTCGTCGAACACGATGAAAGGCGCATGGCCACCAAGCTCAAGCGATGCTTTTTTGACCGTTGCCGCCGATTGTTCGAGGAGGATCCGTCCGACCTGCGTCGAACCGGTGAAGGAAAATGCACGAACATCGGTGTGTTCCAGAAGGCGGCGCGCCAGCGGGGCGGCTTCGCCGGGCAGCACCTGTAAAACGCCTGATGGCATTCCCGCTTCTTCTGCAAGCTTTGCCAGAGCCAGAGCCGAGAGCGGCGTTTCCGGTGCCGGTTTGACGATCATGGTGCAACCGGCGGCAAGAGCGGCACCGGCCTTGCGGGTTATCATGGCGGAAGGGAAGTTCCATGGGGTGATTGCCACGGTAACGCCGATTGGCTGCATCTGCACGGACAGGCTGCCGCCCTTCAAATGGCTCGGGATGGTTTCACCATAGGATCGTTCGCCTTCGCTCGCGAACCAGTCGAGAAAATTGGCGGCATAGGAAATCTCGCCAAGGGATTCAGAAAGCGGTTTGCCCTGTTCGGCGGTTATGATGGTGGCGAGATCATGCGCATTTTCGCGCATCAACCTGCTCCACGCGCGCAGGATATCGCCCCGTTCGACGGGCAGCCGTTCGCGCCAGTCGAGAAAAGCTTTGCCGGCGGCATCGATTGCGACATCGACATCGTCGAGCGAGCAGGAGGTTACCGCGAGAAGGTGGTCGCCGGTGGCCGGATCAATAACGCTCAGTTTCTCGTCACGCGCCACCCAAGCCCCATCAAGAAAGGCACGATGCTCGACCAGATCGGGCCGATGCAGACTTTTTAGCGCCGCGCTGGCAGTATCTTTCATGAGGAGGCTCCCTTTTTATTTGCAAGGAGCTTAGCGGCGCGGCATCATCGATCGGCGGCGTTTGTTCCTGTCGTTACGCAGGAATAGTGCTTAGTTTCTCATATTGACGCAGGAATTCTGCATGACCACCATAGATCGAGCCGACAGGGCGTTGCTTGACGCCGTGCAAAAGAATAACCGCCTGACATCGGAAGAACTGGCGCAGATCGTCAACCTGTCGCCCACGGCATGTCAAAGGCGGCTGAAGCGCCTGCGCGAGGAGGGGGTGATTGAAGCCGATGTGGCAATCATCTCACCCAAAGCCGTCGGGCGCGGCATCACCATGATCGTTCTGGTATCGCTGGAGCGCGAGCGGGCGGATATCGTCGATCGCTTCAAGGCCGCCATCCGCGCCACGCGGGAAGTCATGATTGGCTATTATGTGACAGGCGACGCCGATTTCATCCTGGTCATCACGGCAAGGGACATGGAGGACTACGAGGCTTTCACCCGCCGTTTCTTTTATGAAAACCATGACATTAAAGGCTTCAAGACCATGGTTGTGATGGATCGGGTTAAAGCCGGCTTTGCCTTTCCAATCGAAGCCTGATTGGCGTGCCTCTGGTTCCCTTATCAGCGTTTCGGATGATCTTTGGAATGATACCGCACCAGCGGCCTGAAAACCTCTGAAGGCAAGCGTTGGAAACGAGTGTGCTGGCGTAATGTAACGCCAGCACAATTGCGCTTGATCAGTCGCCTGCCTCCGAACGGCGTGAGGCTGAGAATGTAACGATCAATCGGGACGCTGGAGCAGAGCGAGACCGACCGTGGATGCAGCGAGGATGGCGGTGAGAGCCAATGGCGCAGTAGCCCCATAGGAATCAACGATGTAACCGCCGAAAACCGCACCGATACTGATGGCCACCTGGAAAGAAACGACCATCAGGCTGCCGGCTGCCTCCAAGGCGTCGGGTGCGCCGCGAGAGAGGTTGGTCGGCAGCACCACAGGCGCCATGCCGAAAGCAAGACCCCAAAGTGCAACGAGAGCAAATGCGGCACCGGAATGAACACCCCAGACAACGAGGGCGACCGTCGCAAATGCCATCAGGGCGGCGGTAACGATGAGTGCGAGGCGGATACTGGTGTCAGCCATCCGGCCGCCCAGCACATTGCCGATCACGGAAGCGACGCCAAAGCCGAGCAGGGCAAGAGCAATCGGCGTGGTTTCAAGCAACGTCACCTGTTCGAGGAACGGACGCACATAGACCGAGCCGGCAAAATGCCCCGTCATCAACAGCAGGATTGCAAGCATCCCCAGTTGAACGCTGCGTCGCCGCGTCAGTCGCAGGACATCGGAAAGACTGTTACTTGTGCTTGCCGGCAGCGACGGCAGGCTGAGGATCTGCAGCAGCATGGCAATGATGGCAAGTCCCGCCGTCATCGACATGGCGATGCGCCATCCCAGCCAGTCGCTGATCAAGGCGCCCATCGAGGGTGCTGCGATGGTGGCAAGCGAAACGCCGAGGGTGACGATGGCCATGCCGCGCCCGGTGGAATTTGCGCCGACGAGCCGTGCCACGACGGCAACGGAAAGTGCCCAGAAGCCGCTGAGCGCGATACCCAGTCCGGCCCGGCCCACCAACAATAGCCAGAAATCGGCAGCAACCGATGCGAGAATGTTGGAGCCAATCGCCAGCGCGCTGAGGCCGACAAGCACGGTCTTGCGGTTCAGTTTACCGATGAGAACATTGCTCAGCAAAGCCGTCACGGCGCCTACGGAAGCTGTCGCCGTAACAACCTGCCCGGCTGTACCCTCGGTAATGCCGAGATCGCGCGCCATGGGCGTCAACAGTCCCGCCGGCAGAAACTCGGCTGATACGAGCGCAAAACTGGTGGCCGCCATCGAAAGAACCGCGAACCAAGTCGCGGCTGTCCACGCGGGTTCCTCGGCGGCCTCGAGGGCAATTGTTGACCCATCAAATTCTGATGTCGTGTCCGTCATGGTGTCTCTCCTTGAGTTGGGAGAGTTTTAGACGAATTTTTTCGGATGATATGTATCTAAAAATCCGAATTTCATGCCTATTCCTCCGAAATTTGTGCGTCGCACAACATTCGGCACGTCGATCCCAAGTGATCCTTTCACTCTCTCACATTCGTGCGGCTGCGCGACCATCGCTGATTCTGGGTTTGCCCGCCATAACCATAGGCGTCGCCATCAACGGCGTGAACCAGAACATAGCTGGCCTCATGCACCGGGCCAACCAGCGCATTCATTTCGTCATAGACGCGCCGGACCCATTCGGTCGTTTCATCCTTGATATTGGTGTGGTCGGTAATCGAAACCTCGACATAAAAGGTGCCGATCTTCTGGTCTGCGACACTCGATCCGGCAATGATCCAGTCGGCGGGATCGGCGCTCTCGACGAGGACTGCGGTGACGGCCGGATCCTTGTGCAGGATTTCCGCCGTGAGACGAGACAGCAAGGCTGCGACTTCCTGCTTTGGGTCGTTTCCGCTCTGCGGTCTGGTGTATCGGGCTTTGATCACGGGCATTGGTCTATCTCCTTGTTGCGGGATGACCTTGCGCAAATTTCATCATAATGAGAAGATGATGATAAATATTCCATGCATAGTGATTTCATATGATTGATCTCGAAAGCGTTCGCCTGTTCATTCTCTGCGTCGAACTCGGCAGCCTGACGAAGGCGGCCGAGGCAGCGGGAACCGTGCAACCGGTGGTCAGCCAGAAACTGAAGTTGCTGGAACAGCGCATCGGCAGAAGGCTGATCGACCGCTCGCCCCGTCACCTGCGGCTCACGGAGGACGGTCAGGTCTTCCTGCCGAAGGCGCGCGAGCTACTTGCCAAACACGAGGAAGCGCTTGTTTTCAGCGATGAAACTCCGCTGCATTTCAGCCTCGCCGCCAGTGACCACGCGATTGGCAGCCGTCTTTCGATAGCCATACGGGCGATGCGCGCGGCGCTGCCCGCCAATGCGGTGATTGAGGTGGAAATCGGCTTTTCGCGGCGCGTGAAGGATCGTTTTGCGTCCGGGCAGGCTGACGCCGCCATCATCCGGCGCAATGGTGGTGGCTCCGAGGGAGAAATCCTTCGCACCGACAGGATGGGATGGCGGGCCGCGCGGGACTGGCGGCGGCGCGCAAACGGCGCCCTCCCGCTGGTTTCACTGGGGTCTGAATGCGCAGTCCGGGAAATCGCGGTATCGGAGCTTGGAAGGGCAGGCGTAGAATGGCGTGACGCCTTCACGGCCGGAAGCTGTTCGGTGCTGCATGAAGCACTTCTTGCAGGGGCGGGCGTCGCGCCGCTTGGCGACATCAGCGCCCGTGGGCTGCCCGACAGGGGTGCCAAGCTGGGGTTACCTACGCTGCCGCCCTCCGACATCGTCCTGCTTTCGCGAGCGCGAACACCAGCCCACGCGTCGGCAATCAGGGCGCTGGCCGCTGCCGTATCGGGCACTAGCGACTAGGAGCGGCGGCCGGGGTCTCTTCCCTGTTCGGGTATGGTCCATCTCTGGTGCGTCGTCCCGCTATTCACGCATCTGCTCAAAATGCCTGCCCACATATTCCACGATTGAAATGTCCAGCCGGTGATCCATTTCGGAACCTCTGCGATGGGCGGTCATTTACATGGTGTAACCACAAAGCAAGGGAGGTCCAAATGGATTGGAATCGTGTCGAAGGTAACTGGAAGCAGATGAAGGGTAAGGTCAAGGAGCAGTGGGGCAAACTCACCGACGACGACCTTGACGTCATCAACGGCAAGCGCGAGCAGCTCGAAGGCAAGCTCCAGGAGCGTTACGGTTACGAAAAGGATCGTACAAAGAAAGACGTTGACGACTGGTTTGGTCGTCAGAGCTGGTAACCAACAGACCCCCGCTTCGGCGGGGTTTTCTTTATCCGAACCTGCCGTCGTGAAACCTTTTCAGGCGCTGCGAGTTTGGTCTGTAGAGCAATCAGCTCGCACCTGTCACCAGCACATAATCAACCGCTACGCGGAGGATTTATCGTCCTTTCGGAGGGGATACCCTATGAACTCTATCATCTATCTCGTCGGGCTCGTCGTAATCGTCTTGTTCATTCTTTCACTGCTGGGGTTACGCTAATGGTCGATTCAATCGGTACTGAAACCAATCGCAGCTATGTCGACTGGCCTGCCATTTTCGCCGGCGCGGTCATTGCGTCAGGGGCCATGGCGGTGCTCACCACCTTTGCCGGCGGATTGGGCCTGAGTTCAATCTCGGTGGATGATGGCGGCGAGGTCAGCTCGATCTGGCTGATCATAACCGGCCTGTTCGTTATTATTTCCATGGTCGGTTCTTACATGCTGGGCGGCTACATCACCGGCCGGATGCGTCGTCCAGCCGGGCAGGCTGACCGAAACGAACAGACTGTTCGAGACGGTCTAAATGGCCTGGTGGTCTGGGGGATCGGCACAGTCGTCTCCGCGTTCCTTGCTCTCGGCGTGCTGTCCGGCGGAGCGAAAGCCGTGGGAAGTGTGGCGCAAACCGCAGTTGAAGCAACCGGATCGGCCGTTGGCGGAGTGGTGCAAGGCGCCGGTCAGGTCGCGGGCGGCTTGATTTCGGGAGCCGGCAGTGCCGCGGGCGGTATCGCGCAAGGTGCCGGTCAGGCTGCAGCGCCCAGCATCGAGCAGATGCTTCCGCAAGGCATGAGGGCAAATCCCATCGACTACTTCACCGACACATTGTTGCGAACGGATGCGCAGGCCACCCAGCCGCAGGGTGATCAAACCGCTGGCGATTATCAGCGGCAGATCAGCGGCATTCTCGGCAATCTGCTCACGACCGGTGAGATTTCTGATGCAGACAGAACCTGGCTCACAAATCAGATCGCGGTTCGTACCGGCATCAGCCAGACCGATGCGCAGGCAAGGGTAAACGAGACGGTTGAACGTGTTCAGGCCGTGCGAACCGAAGCGCAGAAGAAGGTTGATGAAGCTCAAAAGCAGATCGATGACATGAAGGCCCAGGCTCAGAAGGCACTGGACGACGCCAAGACAAAGGCAGCTGATGCGGCTGAGAAGGCACGCGTTGCAGGCATCCTCACGGCATTCCTGCTGGCGGCTTCAGCCATTGTGGCATCTGCCGCGGCCTATATCGGTGCCGTTCATGGCGGTCGACATCGGGATGAGGGGCGGATTTGGGGCGGCCTCGCCTACCGGAAATGATCGGCTTTGAATAGCAGACAGGAGCCTCCAATCCTAACGGGTTGGAGGCTTTTTAGTTTAAAGACCGTCTGATGAAACCCACCGGTTCCGGCCTGTCTGCTTGGCGTTCAGAAGCGCGGCGTCCGCCCGTTCCAACACGCTGCTCACGGTTCCCGCATCCGGTGATGTCGCGATACCGATCGATATGGTGATTGGGTCAAGCAGGCGACCGCGATAGGTGAAAGGCGCGCGCTCGACGGCGTGCCGCAGTTTCTCCGCCACCTTGATGGCATCTTCAACACCAGCAGCCGGCATGAGCACGGTGAATTCCTCGCCACCAAAACGGAATAATTCACCCAGACCACCGATCGCTTCTGAAAGGACCTGGGCGACATATTGCATCACCGCATCTCCGGCGTCATGGCCAAAGCGGTCATTGAAGCGCTTGAAATAGTCTATGTCGAGCATCAGGCAGGCGAGATTTTGGTTCGGCTTCTCAATATGCCTGTTCAGTTCCTCATCAAGAGACCGGCGGTTCAGGAGACCCGTCAGGGCGTCCTGTCTCGCCATGCCGACCAGTCGCTGCCGAAGCTGGAGATTCGCGACGGCAAGGCCGACATTCTCGGCGAGGAGTTCCAGATATAGTCTCTCGGTCTCCAGTGTCTCGTTACCCTGCGGAATTTCAAGATATAACAGGCCAACGGTGTCACCCAGTGCCGTGAGTGGTATACACAGGCCGGTTCCGACACTGCCCTTGATATGATGGCAGACGACGTCGTCTCCATCAGGGTTACTGGCATGGGGACGCCCGCGCCGGAGCGCCCAGCAATCGTCGATCGAAAACTCCGGAGCGGAAAACGACGGATTGGACCATTGCCCCGTCGATTGGAGAACCGAGATGTGTTCTTTGATGACAAGCAGGCGGCCGGCGATGGCGGGGAAAATCTGCGGCATGAATTTCGAAACGACGTCGGACAATTCATCCTGATTTTGACATGCCTGAATCCGATGCATCATTTGCAGGATCAGGTCCTTTATGCGCTGGTTCTTGCGGTGCTCCGCGTCGAGCCGGTCCCGCTCAAGCCCGTTGCTGCGGAAGATGCGGATGGCCTGGTTCATGTCGCCGATTTCGTCACGACGCCCCTCGTCGGGCACATCGATACTGTAGTCCTGCCTGGCAAGGCGCGTAACGATATTGCTCATCCGGATAAGCGGCGCGGCAACACGTCTGGTCAGGACGAAATAAAGCACGGCCACAAACATCAGGGCGGTGAGTGCAAGCATCGCCTTGGCGATCGATCCATAGAAATCGCTCCGGCTTTTTGCCTGGTCAACCGTTGCCTGCGAGCGGGCCGCGATACCCTCTCTCAAACCAGCGACGGTGTTTATCAGGCCCGTATGCAGCCGATAATGCTCATCGCCGAACAGGATCTGCTGTGCATCGTTCTTGCGGCCGGATCGATAGAGGCTGATCGCCTCGCGCTCCATCCTGTCCAGCGCGTCAGCGCTCTTGCGGATCTCCTGAAATGATCCTGCCTCTTCCGGCGAAACACCGAGCGCGGAGAGCTTATCCAAGGCGTTTTCGAGGTGCTTTTCCTGATCGTCGTCGACGTAGAATTTCGCCAGGTGCTGCTCGTCGCCGCGCATGACGTAAAGGCGTGCCTCCTCGGTACGCTCGTCCGCAATGAGCGCCAGTTCCTCGGCAAGATCATTCAACTGGAGGTGATCCTGGATGGCCACCCGCTCTTGAGAAGCGCTTCTGGCTGACAGAATGAATGTGGTCGCCGATACCGTCGTGAGCACGAGGGTCACGGCATAGGCCAGGTTCGTGATGGTGCTAAGTCGCATGATGGCGCCGTCTGCTTGCCGCAAGCCATGACAACCGGGTGCGGCGAATCCAATATCAGAGTCTGCTTATTTTAGTGCATCTCGTAAAAACGGGAAGTTAACCTGCTGGAGATTATCGGGTGAGCACCGAACACCTGAAAATCCGCCAGGGATTTCACTTTTATATGGCGGTTTTGGCAGGGCCATCTTGCCCAGCGGATTGTCGCAGTCAATGACATCCGGCTGCAGGATGCAAGTGGAGTTTCGAGTGCTTCTGCCGCCTGTTCGCGACGGGCGCGGAAGGCCATCAAGCCGCGGAAGCGAGGCTGCGCAGGAAGGCGAGGCAACGGACGAGTTGTGACGCGGCGGCAGCGCAGAAATCCAGAGCCGGTTCGGATTTCTCGCAGTTCATCCCGTCGAGATAATAGTCGAGCAGGATGCCGCAAAGCGTAACCGGCTGACCAAGCACCAGATCCAGTTGTCCGGACAATCGTGGCTTGTGACGAAATGTGAGGCCGGGGATGGAGCTGATCCGCGCCTGCGTTTCCTCGATAAATGCCCTTGATGTCTGATCGTCCTGCAATTCTGCCACAGCGGTAAGGAGTTTTAAAAAATGCTCCTCCAGCCCGAGAATATCCGACGCGTCTCCCGGTGGTGCGGCGACCCTTGCGGCATGAAACGCCTGGCGCCTTTCCCGGCGCATCGTCGCGACATGGCCGAGTTCCTCGCGCGCCATTTTTTCCGCCGCCTGCCGCACGTCGGCGCTGGGCGCCTGGGCGGCAACGTAGCTCCAGAACACAAATGCCCGTTCCTCGTTCCTGACGGCGGCCGAAAAAGCCCGGTAGGCGTCGAGCGTTTCCGGCGGCACCATATCGGCGCCTTCGGCATCGAACATGGGTGAAAGGTCCGGGGCGGCGATGGTGGCCGCAGTGTCGGTCGGCACCGCCTCGGCAGCCCATACGCCGACCTGACGCAGATGCGTTTCCTCCTCGGCAATCAGCCGTTCGAAAACGGCGGCAAGCGCCGGCTGGTTTTCATCCAGCATTCGTTGTCTGAGGGCGACATAGCCGTCGATTGCTTCCTGTTCCATGCGGGCTGCGGTTTCCAGCACGGCGTGCATCGTCGTCAGAACGGGCGGTTCGGCATTCAGTCTAGACATGGGTTTCTCTTCAAAATCCTTGTCCCACACTGCCACATCAAACAACGCGGTATTTGTTCTGGATCAATGAGGCATCCGGCGGCGCGACTATTTTGCATTCAACCCACTGAGGCCCGACCGATGCGACATGGCCGAGCGTGGGAGTGAACGTCGTGTCGCACCCCGATGGAATGCCCAATGCCGAAAAATACTCATGTCGGGAAACAAGGTCTGGCTGTTTTTCTTTCTTTTCTGATCGCGCTTTTCACCCTTGCAGGCCACGCCTTCGCTGCCGGCAGTCTTGTCGATTATCTCGCCAAGGTTCAGCCGGCAGAGTTGTTTGCCGCGGCCGACCGCTTTGGCGAGCCGGTGGGGGAGCCTGCCATCGTGCCCGTCTACAAGGGCAGCGATATCGCCGGTTACGCTTACCTCAACTCGGATTTCACCAATTCGACCGGCTATTCAGGAAAACCGATTCACATCGTTGTCGGCATTGACAGGGCCGGCGTCGTGCGTGGTCTGAAGCTTGTCGATCACAAGGAGCCGATCGTGCTGATCGGCATACCGGAAACCCGGGTTGTGGCTGCGCTGAATTCGGTGATCGACCGCGATCTGGCCAAGGTCGCTGCCGGTGCGGAACGCCCGCCGCAGGTCGATATCGTCAGCGGCGCGACGGTGACCGTTCTTGTAATGGGCGACAGCGTCGTCCGCTCGGCGGTCAAACTCATTCGCAGCGGCAGGCTGGGAGATGGCACACATGCCGCGATCGCAGCAGCGTCGCCGCAGCCGGTCAAAAAACTCGATGTTTCGAAACAGGAGGTTTCCGACTGGCAGACGCTGCTCGGCGATGGTTCCATCCGCGCCCTGCGCCTCAGTGTCGGTGAAGTCTCGGATGCCTTTGCAAAGGCCGGTCAGCCGGATGCGGCCCGGACACCGGAAGCGTCCAATCCGCAGGACCCGTTCATCGATCTCTACGTCGCACCCGTCAGCGTGCGGGCCATTGGCCGCAGCCTTCTGGGCGAAGAGGGCTACGCGCGGCTGGCGAAACGCCTGAAGCCGGGTCAGTCCGCCATTCTGGTGGCGGGCGACGGCGCCTATTCCTTCAAGGGATCAGGTTATGTACGAGGCGGTATTTTCGACCGTATCGAGCTGCTTCAGGACGGGCAGGGCATTCGCTTCCGCGATCGGGATCACACGCGGCTGACGCAGATCGCCGCCGAGGGCGCGCCGCATCTGCGTGAAATCGCCCTTTACGTGATCCCTGACAGTTTCGCTTTCGACGTGACGGAACCGTGGGAGTTACAGTTGCTGGTACAGCGCACCACGGGTGTGCGGGACAAGGCGACGATGCCATACGATCTCGGATACACGCTGCCCGTCGGCTACGTCAGCATCGAGACGCCGACAGCCCCACCCGTGGCCGCACCGGCAGCCGCAGCAACGACGCCGGCAGATGTGCCGTTCGATCTGGAAAACGCGCCGCTCTGGGTCAGCATATGGGAAATGAACCGCGTCTCGGTCGCCATAACCTTTGCCGGGCTGCTGGTTCTCACCGCCATCTTTTTCTTTCAGGACTGGCTGGTCAAACGGCCCAAGCTGTTCGGCTGGATCAGGCGCGGCTATCTGGTCTTCGCGCTGGTCTGGCTCGGCTGGTATGCCAATGCGCAGCTTTCGGTGGTCAATGTCCTGACTTTCATCAATGCGCTGATCTCCGGTTTCCACTGGGATTTCTTCCTGTCCGCGCCGTTGATCTTCATTCTCTGGGCAGCGGTTGCAGCGGGTCTGCTGTTCTGGGGGCGCGGACCCTTCTGCGGCTGGCTCTGCCCCTTTGGTGCGCTGCAGGAACTGACCAACGGCGTCGCGAAATGGCTGAAGGTGCCGCAGGTCAAGCTGCCCTGGGGGCTGCATGAGCGCCTCTGGCCGGTCAAATACATCATCTTCCTCGGCCTCTTCGGCCTGTCGCTTTATTCGCTGGCGCTGGCGGAGACCTTTGCCGAGATCGAACCGTTCAAGACGGCGATCATCCTGAAATTCGCCCGCGAATGGCCCTTCGTGATCTTTGCGCTGACGCTGCTCGCCGCCGGTCTTTTCATCGAACGTTTCTACTGCCGGTATCTCTGCCCACTCGGCGCAGCACTCGCCATTCCCGGTCGCCTGCGCATGTTCGAATGGCTGAAACGCTGGCCGGAATGCGGCTCGCCCTGCCAGCGCTGCGCCAAGGAATGTCCCGTGCAGTCGATCCATCCCGAAGGGCAGATCAACGTCAACGAGTGCATCTACTGCATGCATTGCCAGGAACTTTACCAGGACGACCACCGCTGTCCGCACATGATTCAGGTGCGGTTGAAGCGGGAAAAATTCGTGGCGCTCTCCACCCCTCCGGAAAAGGGAAAAGAGCGTCCGAAAACCGTGGTTACCCACAAGGGCAAACCGATCGGCACAGATGAAGGAGTGGCTGGCGAACAGGCCTGAGCCACCATCAAAGGAGAGAAGACATGTCGGATCGAAATATCGAAACTGGCCTCAGCAGGCGCCAGCTTCTCGGCTCCACGGCGGTTGCCGCGGTGGCGGGCGCGGCGACGGTCGGCGGCGCGCTGGCGGTTTCCAGCATCACGGCGGCACCGGCGCTCGCCGCAGGCGGACAGGCCTTCGAGGTCAAGCCCGGTGAACTAGACGAATATTACGTCTTTTTCTCAGGCGGCCAGAGCGGTGAACTGCGCATTCTCGGCCTGCCGTCGATGCGTGAACTGATGCGTATTCCCGTCTTTAACCGGGATAGCGCCACCGGCTGGGGTCAGACCAATGAAAGCCGCAAGATCCTGACGGAGGGGCTGCTGCCTGAAACGAAGGAATATCTGAAGGACAAGGGCGACATCTACCTCAACGGTGACCTGCACCACCCGCATCCATCCTTTACGGAAGGCACCTATGACGGCCGTTATCTCTTCGCCAATGACAAGGCCAATACCCGCGTCTGCCGCATCCGCCTTGACGTGATGAAATGCGACAAGATCATCCAGCTGCCCAACCAGCACACGGTTCACGGCCTGCGCGTGCAGAAATATCCGCGCACCGGTTATGTCTTCGCCAATGGCGAGGACCGGGTGCCGATCCCCAATGACGGTTCGGTTCTCGATGATCACAAGCAGTATCACGCAATCTTTTCGGCCATCGATGGCGACACGATGAAGGTTGCCTGGCAGGTCATGGTCGACGGCAATCTCGACAATGTCGATGCCGACTATCAGGGCAAATATGCCTTCGCCACCTGCTACAATTCCGAAGAGGGCGTGAACCTTGAGGAAATGATGGCGAAGGATCAGGACTGGATCGTCGTCTTCAACCTGAAGCGCATCGAGGACGCCGTCGCCAAGGGCGAGTTCAAGGAAATGGGTGGCGTGCCTGTTGTGGACGGTCGCCATGGCTCGCCATTCACCCGCTACATCCCGGTGTCCAACGGCCCGCACGGCATGAACACTGCGCCGGATGGTATCCACGTCGTTGCCAATGGCAAGCTGTCGCCGACGGTCACCGTCTTCGACGTCCGGCTGTTCGACGACCTTTTCGCCGACAAGATCAAGCCGCGTGATACCGTCGTTGCCGAACCCGAACTCGGTCTTGGCCCGCTTCACACGGCCTATGACGGTCGCGGCAATTGCTACACGACGCTGTTCATCGACAGCCAGATCTGCAAGTGGAACCTTGAGGATGCCAAACGCGCCTACAAGGGCGAGAAGGTTAATCCGGTCCGCCAGAAGCTCGATGTGCAGTACCAGCCCGGCCACAACCACACCTCCATGGGCCAGACCAAGGATGCGGACGGCAAATGGCTGATCTCGCTCAACAAGTTCTCGAAGGACCGGTATTTGAACGTCGGCCCGCTGAAACCGGAAAACGATCAGCTGATCGATATTTCCGGCGACGAGATGGTGCTGGTTCACGACAATCCCACCTTTGCCGAGCCGCATGACGCCACCATCGTCCATAATTCCAAGATCAACCCGGTCAGCATCTGGAGCCGCGACGACAGCTTCTTTGCCGATGCGGTGGCCCAGGCTAAGGCCGACAACATCGATCTGCTGATCGATTCCGAAGTCATTCGCGACGGCGACAAGGTTCGCGTCTACATGACCTCGGCGGCACCTGCCTTCGGTCTGGAAAGCTTCACCGTCAAGCAGGGTGATGAGGTGACGGTTTACGTCACCAACATCGACGAGGTGGAAGACCTGACCCACGGCTTCTCGATCATCAATTACGGCATCAACATGGAAGTGGCGCCGCAAGCCACGGCATCCGTCACCTTCAAGGCCGATAAGCCCGGTGTGTGGTGGTATTATTGCTCATGGTTCTGCCATGCCATGCACATGGAAATGAAGGGCCGCATGCTGGTGGAGCCGAAGAAGGCATGAGGCATCTCCAAGATGCGGCGAGATGGGGGATGGTGGCGATGATCGCCGCCATTCCCGGCCTGGCGGGTGCTGAAACCATCCGCCTTTCCGCTGCCGCGACCCCAATACTTCAACAAGCCATCGACCGTGCACAGACGGGCGACGAACTGGTGCTGGAAAGCGGCGATTTTTCCGGGCCGGTGACCATTGGCACGTCCATTACTCTGCGCGGCGAGCCGGGTGCGGCCATTCGTGGCACCGGTCAGGGCAGTGTCGTCACCATCACCGCCGAAGACGTGATCTTCAGCGGCATTATCGTATCCGGTTCAGGCGGTTCGCTGGAAGACATGAATTCGGGCGTGTTCGTTGCCCGCACCGCCAAACGGGCCATTGTCGAAAACAGCCGCTTCGAAGAAAATCTGTATGGCGTCTATCTGCATGGCGCCGACGATTCCATCGCGCGCAACAATATCATTATCGGTACTGGTGAAGGCCGTTTAAGCGAAACCGGCAACGGCGTGACCCTGTGGAACGCGCCCGGCGCACGCGTCACCGGCAACGACATCAGCTTCGGACGCGACGGCATCGCCACCAATGCCAGCAAACGCAACGTGTTCAGTGGTAACCGGTTCAGCAATCTACGATTTGCCATCCACTACATGTACACCAATGACAGCGAGATCAGCGATAATGTCTCCACCGGCAATTCGGTGGGATACGCCATCATGTTTTCCAGCCGCCTGAAGATCACCGGAAACGTCTCCGATGGCGACCGGGACCACGGCCTGCTTTTGAATTACGCCAACAGTTCCACCGTCACCGGCAATACGGTGCGCGGCCATATGCAGCCCGCATCGCGCTGGAGCGAACGCGGCATCCGCTCGCAGGAACATGGTGTGCCGGCCGCCGATGACGAGGCTGCCGCGGATACCTCGGGAATGCGGCCCGGGCCGGAAAAATGCGTCTTCATCTACAATGCCAACCGCAACCGCCTGCGCGACAACCGTTTCGAGGGGTGCGATATTGGCATTCATTTCACCGCCGGTTCGGAAGGCAACATGATGAGCGGCAATGCCTTCATCGCCAATCGCAACCAGGTCAAATATGTCGGCACGCGTTATGTCGACTGGTCGGAAAAGGGACGCGGCAATTACTGGAGCGATAATCCCGCTTTCGATCTGGATGGTGACGGCATCGCCGACAATCCCTATCGCCCGAATGATCTGATTGACCGCGTGCTGTGGACCGCGCCGCAGGCGCGGGTGCTGACCAGCAGCCCCGCCGTGCAGGTGGTACGCTGGGCGCAGGCGCGGTTTCCTGCCCTTTTGCCGGGTGGGGTCACCGACAGTCATCCCTTGATGTCGCCGCCGCAGCCCCCCAGGGAGCCACGCTCATGAACCCGACCGTAAGCGTTCACGATGTGACCAAGACCTATGGCGGCAAGGTCAATGCCCTGCGCGAGCTGAGCTTTAACCTTCATGAAGGGGAGACCGTAGCTCTGGTCGGCCACAACGGCGCCGGAAAAACCACGCTGATCAAATTGCTGCTCGGGCTTATTCGCCCGACGTCGGGGCATGTGGAGGTGCTGGGCGAGAACCCGGCGAATGGCGATTTCGCCGTGCGTCAGGCGCTCGGCTATCTGCCGGAAAGCGTGTCTTTCCATCTGGCGCTGACGGGGCGGGAAACGCTTGCCTTCTACGCCCGCCTCAAGCGGGTGCGCATGCAATCCGCCGACAGCCTGTTCGAGCGTGTCGGCCTTGCCGCCGCGGCCGCCGACCGGCCCATTCGCACCTATTCCAAGGGTATGCGGCAGAGGCTTGGCCTTGCCCAGGCATTGCTCGGTGCACCAAGGGTTCTGCTGCTCGATGAACCGACCAGCGGCCTCGACCCGGCCCTACGGCGCAATTTCTACAACCTCGTCGATGAATTGCGGGGAGGCGGCGCGACGATCCTCCTGTCGTCGCATGCGCTGGGGGAACTGGAAGACCGCGCCGGACGCGTCATCATCGTCAATCGTGGCGTGCGCATTGCCGATGGCACGCTGGATGATCTGAGACGGATCGCCAGCCTGCCGTCGCGTATCCGTATCCGCCCGACTGGCGGGGGCGGAGCCGCGGCACCTGCCGATCCCGCGGTGCGATGGACACCGACCGGAGATGGCGCTTACGAGACGGAGGTGGCGCATGCCGCAAGGCTGCCGCTGCTGCACCGCCTCACTGCGGCTGCCGCCGGTATCGAAGCCCTGAGCCTTATCGAGCCGACGCTCGATGATCTCTATGCCCATTTCCTGAACAGCCAGGAGGCCGCGTCGTGAGCAACATCCTGATCATTGCGGGGAAGGAAATTCGCGAAGGTATGCGCAATCGCTGGGTCCTGGCCACGACATTGCTGCTGGCCATGCTTGCCCTGACGCTGACGTTTCTCGGCAGCGCGCCGACCGGCAATGTCGGCGCCAGCCGCATGGATGTGGTCATCGTCAGTCTCTCCAGCCTGACGATCTTCCTTGTGCCGCTGATTGCGCTGCTGATTTCCCACGATGCCATCGTGGGTGAGGTGGAGCGTGGCACCATGCTGCTGCTGCTCGCCTATCCGGTGGGGCGCAGCCAGATCGTTCTGGGTAAATTTCTCGGCCACATCACCATCCTCTGCTTCGCCACCACCTGCGGATATGGCACGGCGGCGCTTGCGCTGGCGCTGATGGGCGGCGCCACCGGTCTTGAGGGCTGGCTGTCGTTCATTTCCATGACGGCATCGTCCGTGCTGCTGGGCGCGGTCTTCGTCGCCATCGGTTATCTCATCAGTGCGCTATCTTCGGAGCGCAGCACGGCCGGCGGCGTGACGATCGGCATCTGGCTGTTCTTCGTGCTGATCTACGACATGGCCCTGCTTGGCGGACTGGTGGCGGCACAGGGCCGTTCGTTGCCCGGCGGATTGCTGGATTTCCTGCTGCTCGCCAATCCGACGGATGCCTATCGGCTCCTCAATCTCGGCAGCGGTGGGGCGGCGGCCCTTTCCGGCATGGGCGGGCTTGCCAAAAACTCCATCCTCACCGGTGGCGTCCTGCTCGCCGCCCTTTGCGCCTGGACGGTTGTCCCGCTCGGCCTCGCTTCGCTGTTTTTCTCAAGGAGGGACGTATGAAAACGGTCCGTTTTGCCCTTGTTCTTGTGGCTTCGTTGCTGCTTGCTGCCTGCGAAAATGAGCAGCAGGTGGAAACGCCGCCGCCCTTTTCGCTCACCGCCGAGGCCATGGGGCGATATTGCGGGATGAACGTACTGGAACATGCCGGGCCGAAGGGGCAGATCATCTTGCGCCAGATACCGGAGGCCATATGGTTCTCCTCAGCACGGGACACTGTGGCCTTCACCATGCTGCCGGACGAACCGAAGGAGATCGCGGCTATTTACGTGTCCGATATGGGCAAGGCTGCAAGCTGGGAAAAGCCCGGCGCGGAGAACTGGATCGACGCGCGCAAGGCCTTCTTCGTGATCGGCAGCTCCCTGCGCGGCGGCATGGGCGCGGAGGAAGCCGTGCCCTTTTCCGAGGAGGCGGCAGCAAGGCAATTCGTCGGCAAGAACGGCGGCGAAGTCGTGAAATTCAACGATCTGCCCGAGAATTACATACTTGGCGCCGGTGGCGAGGCGGCGGACGATCCGGCCGCGGAGGGGGCGCATGATCATGGATAACAAACCGGGCCGTCGCCGCTTCATCACGCTCATGGCTGCCTTTGCGGGCCTGCCGCTTTTACCTGACAGGGGTTTTGCCTCAGTCTCCCCCGTTGTCTGGCGGGGACAGGCACTCGGCGCGCCGGCAACGCTTGTGCTCAATCATCAAAACCCTGCAGAGGCGGAGCGCCTCCTGCGCAGGGTGGTAGTCGAGGTGGCGCGCCTCGAAAGTATTTTCAGCCTGTTTCGGCCGGAATCGGCACTGAGCGAGCTTAATCGCACCGGCGTCCTTGCCGCGCCGCCCTCCGAAATGGTGGAGCTGCTGGAATTGTGCCGCAGCTTCCATGAGCTTGGGGACGGACGTTTCGATCCGACGATACAGCCGCTCTGGCTGCTGCATGCCCGGCATTTTTTGCGCGATGACGCCGATCCCGCCGGCCCATCCGCACGGGATATGAGAAAGGCATTGGCGCTGGTGGGCTTCGACAAGGTAAGTTTCGACGCGAACCGTGTTGCACTGGGGCAGCGCGGCATGGCGTTGACGCTGAACGGTATTGCCCAGGGCTATATTACCGACCGCATCGTTGCCCTGCTGCGGGATGCGGGTGTGACCAGCAGCCTGGTGGATATGGGCGAAAATCGAGCCATCGGCAATAATGCGCAAGGCGCGCCGTGGCGCATCGGTCTTGCGCAATCGGAAGATGCCACCCTTCCTGACATGGTTCTCGATATCACCGACCGTGCCGTGGCGACCTCGGCGGGCGCCGGGTTCCAGTTCGACCGCGCCGGCAAATTCAGTCATATCCTCGATCCGCGCACCGGCCTGAGCGCGCGCCGTTATGCGCGGGTCTCGGTGGTTGCCGAGGATGCGGCCACAGCCGATGCGCTATCGACCGCCTTCAGCCTGATGGATGAGCGCGAGGTGGAAACGCTGCGCGCATCGCTTCGCAATGTCGAGGTGTATCTGCGCGCCTGAACGCGCAGGTTTCAGAAGCGGTTTTGCGTATGTCGCGCGTGTCGCGCCGCGAGATTGAGGTCGTGCATCGCCATCAGAACCAGTGCCGGGGATCGTCACTTCCCTGTCCCGCAGGTCTTTTACGGTAATATTGGCCAATCTCGAAGATACAAGGCCGGAAAGGCGAGGCCAGAAAGCAAGTTGGCGAGCACGCCAGCAAGTGCCAGCCGGAAAGTGCGTGTCGCCTGCCAGCCCGTCCGATCCCGACGCCCCGCCGATCAATGTGGCGGAAGGGCCGGAAATCCGGCGCCGTTCCGGAAAAACGGCTGCCATGGCCGGCCTTTGGGGCGGCATCGGGGAGGGAAGGAGAGAAACCCGTCTGCCGGCCCGCAGGACCTCAGGGCTGTCGCAGGGACACGCCTTTCATGCGGTCAGGCGGAAAGAGGTGGCGCGCGCGGCGCGGCGCTCATCAGAAGAACGGATGGCCTGAACGCGGCCGTATCCGCCACGAAACCTTCACCGGTCTCGATGAGGAGCGGCATGCCGGTCATATCGGCCGGTTGCGGCAGCAGGATGCCGGCCACGATCCGGCAAACCTCGCAGACTGGAACAACGGCGTGCCGGTCGGGGTGGGACTGGCCATCGTCGTGATCGAAAGTGTGGCAAAGATCCGGCAGGCTGCCATCAGGCAGCATATAGGCGGAGATTTCAGTTGCGGCGAAACCGGCTTCTGTCACCGGCACGCGATGGGCGAAACCAATGGCGAACAGGGCAAGCGCGCACAGAATGCGCATCCCCTTCTGCCATGTCGTCACCTTTGCGATCATTGCCGGAATTCCCGCCCGAACACTCTCTGAAATTCGCTTCACATTCCGAACTTGTCGATTCACCCGAGACGGACAATTGTCACGGCGGGATGACATGACGTTACGGATTACTCTGTGGCATCGCGCGTGCTTCGTCTGTGCGATAGGTCAAACAGCTCCAAGTTTGGTGACGAGCGCCAAGCGATTTCCCGCACACTGCCGGTCAGCGTGGCTTGGCCTTCGAGGCTTTTTGCGCTAATCAGACAGGATGATAAAAACCTCGAGTATCACCTGCATCTAGCTCCCGCCGCAGCGCGAGGAGCATCGAGCGAGAAGCCGACCGGCTTCACGCTTGGCGTCGGCTTGCCAGAAGGCAGGCGAATGCGAACACATGCAGTGAGACTACCTCAATGGAAAATTATTTCGAAAGCCCCTTCCGGGGCATCACGCTCGACAGGCAGGTAAAGAACCCGAACCTCGTCGTCGGTAAATACAGCTATTATTCCGGCTATTATCACGGCCACAGCTTTGAAGATTGCGCCCGTTATCTGCTGCCGGATGAGGGTGCGGACAGGCTGGTGATCGGAAGCTTCTGCTCAATCGGCTCAGGTGCTGCCTTCATCATGGCGGGCAATCAGGGCCATCGGAACGAGTGGATCAGCACCTTCCCGTTCTTCTTCATGCCGGAGGTGCCGGAATTCGAGAAAGCCGAGAATGGCTATCTGCCGGCGGGTGACACCCTCATCGGCAACGATGTCTGGATAGGCTCGGAAGCGATCATCATGCCCGGCATCAAGATCGGCGATGGCGCCGTCATCGGAACGCGGGCGCTGGTGACGAAGAACGTCGAACCCTATGCCATCGTCGGCGGCAACCCCGCCAGAACCATTCGCAAGCGGTTTGATGACGATGACATTGCCCGCCTGCTGGAGATGAAATGGTGGGAGTGGCCGGCAGAAAGGCTCAAGGCCGCAATGCCGCTCATGACCAGCAGCAATGTCGCGGAGCTGTATCGGTTCTGGCAGTCTGACATTCTGTAGATATAAAGCTGCCGGCTCGTCTCCTTGAGGCGGGCCGGCGATCGCTCCTGATCCAGGAGCTGTTTCCGGATATGTGAAGGCCAGACGCCCACCCTGTCAGTTCAATTCCAGGCCCTCCTGAAGAATGGATTTTCGAGCCGCCTCGCCAGCTTCGGCCTTGCCGTCTCGATATAGTCACCAGCCTGACGCGCATAAAGGGAGCGGGATGAAGCCCTTGTGGATTTCCGTCGAAAGAAAGCTCAGCATCTCCTGCAGTCTGTAGCGCGCAAAGGTTCCATTTGCCGGCGCAAGGCCCGCCTCGGGCCTCCGGTCTGCAAGATATTGAACGGTGACGGGACCTTCCCGCTGCAGGTTGCCGTCTTCAAGCTCCAGCGCCGGAATATAGCCATGCGGGTTGATGTTGTAGAAGTTCTTCCCTTGATCCGTTGTGCGATCATTCTGATCGACCTTGATGAATTCGACGTCGAGACCCAGCTCGTTTGCGCAGGCACAACAGCGACCAACTTCACGTTTTGAAATAAACGGTCACCGAAAATGAGTTTCCATCCCGTGCCTGTGCGGTCATGTGTTTGTGAAGTTCGTATGAGCCATTGTTCTACGACACACGAATCAAAGAGTTGACAGCATGGAAAATCCGTTTGCACTGAATCATCTTTCCGAGAACACGGTCTTCCGTAAAGGCGATGTTTTCGTCCTTTTCGGCGAACTGTTCGGCCGCGGATATGCCACCGGCCTGCTCGATGAAGCCAGACGGGCTGGAATGGAGATTGTCGGGATCACGGTCGGGCGGCGCGACGAGAACAATGTGCTGCGGCCGCTCAACGCCGAGGAACTGGCTTCGGCGGAGGCCCAGCTGGGCGGCAGGATCATCAACATCCCTCTCATGGCGGGTTTCGATCTGGATGCGCCCGAACGCGGCCCAACGCCCACAGATCTCCTGGCAAATATGACGCTTGAGAGCTGGGAACACGACAAGCTCGACTGGGACTATGTCGGACAATGCCGCGACATCGCCACTGCGCGTTTTAAGGAGGCGCTTTCAAAAGTCATGGCCGTTCTCGATGGCATGATCGCCTCTGGCCGCAGTGTTTTCTTCGCCCACACAATGGCCGGAGGCATCCCGAAGGCGAAGGTATTCCTGGTCGTCGCCAATCGAATCTACAAGGGGACCGGAACCCGCCACATGTCGTCGCAGACCCTGCTCGACAGTGATCTGGGAAAACTTATCCTGCAGAATTTTGACGACGTCTCTGCAAATACCTTCCGCCATCTCATTGATTTTAGCGCGGCGATCCGCGAACGTGTGGAGGCTTCGGGCGGACAAGTGCGATACACGGCCTACGGTTACCACGGATCAGCCGTCCTCATTGACGGAAGCTATCGTTGGCAGACCTACACCAATTACACGCAGGGTTATGCCAAGATGCGGCTCGAAGGCATTGCAGAGGAGGCCTGGGCGACAGGCATCAAGGCAACTGTCTATAATTGTCCCGAAATCCGCACCAATTCGTCCGATGTGTTCACGGGTATCGAGCTGCCCCTGATACCGCTGCTGCTTGCATTGAAGAAAGAAAACGGTGACCAATGGGCGGACGAACAGTGGCAGGCCTGCGAGCAGTTGCTGGCCGATGGCTTAACCATGCAAGGCGTCTTAGGCAAGATCGCCGCCATGCAGGCCAGCGAGGTCATGCGTCCATTCTATGATTTTTCGGCTTGGCCCATGGCAAACAGTCAAGCACAGGCCGACTTGACCATCGGCACGTCCAACGAGATCACCCAGATGCATCGCGATAGAAAGGTAATGATCAGCGACCTGCTGAGCGGCCTCGTTGTGAAGGCAACCGGGCAGTTGATTTTCGGCGAATCTTCAGAACCCTCCGGTCCTGTCCTGTGGCTCAACCACGATATCGTGGCGCGGCGACTTAACGCTTCCCACCCGCATTCGAAGTCTGCCGCGCCGCTTGTCGCGCAGGGAGCGAAAACCTCACACCTCGAGACGGTGTGAAGGCTTCCAGGCATCGCCTGGAAACTTGGTGTTTTGGCCGTGGAGCGATGAATTTTTAGAGCGGCGATGAAGCCAAGGCTAAACCGGCCGAATCTGCTGTCGATGTAAAAACGCTTCACGCCAGGATTGGCGAACAGACCTTGGAGAATGATTTTTTGTCGGGTGCGCCCGGCAAGGCGGGAGCTCCATCGGCAACAAGGTGTCGATCTTGCGAATGAAATGGGGAGGCGCAACCGACCCGCCTCCTTGAGTGAAGCCGGAAAATTCCAGCCACCGCTGCTCCAAAAGCCTGGAGCGTTTCAAAATCAATATATAGTTGTATTGGTGTTTACTTGTTGGTGATTGCGTCACAGGGTGTTGGTTTCCACGCGGAACTGAGCCGGCTGGCCTGCACGCAAAACTCAGGATTTTTGCGACAAATTACGGACAGCCTTACAGCTTGGCTGGCTGAAAGCCGAAACCACCAATCTCAGCGGTCACGTTTCGTTAAGTACGAATCCATTCGATAAAATTTTAGTCTTAATGCCGCGCGGGTACGCCATTAGTGGTCGACACCATAGGAATCCCACGCGCGGAGACTTCACATGCGACGGTGTTTTCTGAATCCCTTACTGATAGCTGTCATCGTCGGCTTTAGCGTCCCTGGTGGTCCGACGCACACGTACGCTCAGTCGACTCCAAAAGCTCAGTTGGGAGAGGGACGTGCATACGAGATCATCGATAGCGAAGTCTGGGATGTCCCCGATCCGGTTTCCGGTCGCACTTACCAAGTCTTCGTCGCTTTACCACCGTCTTATGCGAAGGAACCTCGGCGGCGCTACCCCGTGCTTTACGTCACCGATGCTGACTACGCTTTCCCGATCATCCGGCAGATCGGCCGCCGTCTGAACGTCGAAGGGCCCCGGATCGAGGAGTTCATTCTTGTCGGTTTGTCTTATGGAAAGGGTGAGGACGGCAAGGTCAGCCGTCAGCGCGATTACACCCCCACGTCGAACGGTCCAAAGAGCGCACCTGCTGGCGCGATCCATGGGCAGGGACGGGCCTATCAGCGTTATTTGGGTGATCAGGTGAAACCATTTATCGCCGCCCGCTATCGGACCGATCCCGCGAGATCGCTCTTCCTTGGCCACTCCTACGGTGCTTTGCTCGGCGCACAGATCCTGTTCACCGAACCTGGCTTGTTTAGCGGCTATATCCTCGGTAGCCCCTCTCTCTGGTACGACAAGCGCCACACCTTGAAGCTCGAAACGGATTACGCCACGCAGAACAAGGACCTGCCGGCGAAGGTCTATCTTTATGTCGGCGCCTATGAGGCGCAGCGCAAAGGCGACCGGCGCTACAACCAAACGGTAGATATGGTCGCCGACAACCGGGCTTTAGAAGTAGCGTTGCAGAGCCGAAAGTATCCAAACCTGCAATTGAAGTCGGCGGTTTTCGACGACGAGGATCACCTCACTGTCGCGCCGCGTGGCTTCACGCAGGGCTTGGAGTACCTTCTGAGAGTGCGCTGAAAAATCGCATCGAAAACTGGAACGACGCCATTGCCCAATTCCTAAGTTTTGCGGCAGAAATAATTCAAGATGACAGGGACATGGTCCGCTTTAGTCGTCTTCGTCTCCTATCATCGACCGGCCGCAATCGGGTCGGAAGCGGTCATAGAGGTCGCCGGCGCTCTATGGAAGCTATGCCCCCGGCTTCCAGGACCTGACGGTCTGCAACCGGCTTCAAACCGGCCACTTCGGTAAACAAACTGTTGCCCGGATCGGAAAGGTGCTGCCAATAAAACCCACTGAACTACGGGGGTCGGCGGTTCGACTCTATTCAAGAGCTTGAACGTGAAGGAGAAAACCACGGCTCGCAAGGTGCAAGGGGCCGACCTGATGTGGCGCGCCCCTTGTGTTATTCGCAACGGTCTTTATCTAACCTACAAAATCACTTGGCAGGTGCTTTCGAAAGCTCTTCCTCGACGATGCCCACGCCACCAATGCCAGGGTAAGAGCCATCAGTGAGAGGATCGCGCCTGCCCAGTTTGGTGATGCGAGGCCGAACCCTGCTGCAATCGTCGCCCCGCCCGCCCAGGCGCCAATTGCGTTACCAAGATTGAACATACCTATGTTGACGGACGCAGCCATGGTGGGCGCGCCGGCATAATCTGCGCGGTCCATCACCAGTTTCTGGATCGGAGAGACGGTAGCAAAGCCGAAGGCGGCCATAAGGAACACGGCTGCCGAGGCAACGACAGGGCTGCCGACGCCGATCCAAAACACCAGGAGCACCGCTGCTTGGGCGGTGAGCGTCACGAACAATGTGCCGAACAAAGAGCGGTCCGCAAACCGGCCCCCAATCCAGTTGCCAACGGCCAGACCGAGGCCGAACAGGACCATCAGCCACGCGATACCCGCGTCGGAAAACCCGGCTTCGGAGACCATCATCGGAGCGATATAGGTGATAGAAGTGAAGAACGCGGCGGGTCCGAAGATTGTGATGCCCATCGCGAGCAATACCTGCGGGTCCACAAATGCGCGCAGTTCCGTCTTCAGTGCGATCGGCTTGCCCGCTTCTATCCGGGGAACCAACAGCGCGATGCTGACGATGGTCACCACGCCAATACCAGCGACCAACCAGAACACCAGCCGCCAATCATAAACCTGCGCAAGCCAGGTGCCTAGGGGAACACCGAAAAGGTTCGCTAAAGTCAGCCCGGAGAACATGACGGCAATTGCGCTGGCCTGTCGGTCCTTGGTCACCAGCGACGCAGCGATGATCGAACCGAGACCGAAAAACGTGCCGTGGTTAAAGGCCGTCAGAACGCGACCAACCAGAGCAATTGTAAAACTCGGAGCCAGGGCCGTCAGCAGGTTTCCTAGCGTGAACAGCACTGCCAGTCCGATCAGCATCGTTTTGCGCGGGGTCCGTGAACCCGCAACGGTCAGGATTGGTGCACCAACAAAAACACCGAGAGCGTAGGTCGTCGCCATCAGGCCGGCGGTCGGGATGTCTATGTTAAAGTCGCGAGCTATCTGAGGAAGGATGCCGGCAACGACAAACTCGGTTAAACCGATACCGAATGCGCCAATGGCCAGCGCGAAAAGTGCAAGAGGCATAAAATACTCCAGATGCGATATTGTTTGCCGAATACGGTTCGGCGATAATGCCGATATCGGATATGAAATTCGGGAGTAAAGACAAAATGGCTTCGACTGCGAAAGAAACAGATGTTATTCGGCAAACGAAGCATCGGCCCGTAGAGCTGGACACTTTCGACCGAAAGATATTAGGCGCGCTCGCAGAGGACGCTTCTCGAAGCTACGCTGAACTCAGTACGATCGTGAACCTGTCAGCGCCTGCGGTGCATGATCGCGTGAAGAGACTGAAGCGGGACGGCGTGATCAGAGGCACCGTCGCAAAACTCGACGGGTGCAAGCTCGGCCGCTCACTTCTGACATTTCTGGTCATCGACACCAGCAGCTATAGCGCCACTCGTGCGCTTCTCGCGTTCACCGAAAGACCAGAGGTCGAGGAAGTCCACACGGTGGCGGGTGACGGCTGCGTTCTCGTCAAGGTCAGGGCGGTCGACACCGAGTCCTTGGAAAATTTCCTGATGGAAGTCCAGAGCCTCGACGGCGTGCGCTCTGTACGCAGTTACATCGCATTGTCGACGTTCTTGGAACGTGGACCGATGCCAGATCGATAGTTGGCTCGGTGTTGGTGCCGGGTATCGAGCGTGAGCTTGAACAGGGTCGTTTATCCGTGAACCAAAGTACGCCGGATCGTAAGCTGAAGTCCGGACTTGAACTTTTGGACACCCGGCGTGATTGTGAGAGACGGACAAATCGGAGAAAAAACTCTCCGGTCCTAACTTAATCGGTGTTGGAGTTTACATGATCAGAAAATCGATAATGGCTGTATCGCATGCGGTTCTTGCCGTACCCAATCCCCTCCGCGCCCAGCGACGATGAGCGGACGACGAAGTAATTCTACGCTTCGGTCGTATCGATGCCCTTTACCAACCATGCAGCAAAATAAGGGAAATGCCGCATTGGTTTCCTGCGTTGTAGCTGCCCGATGGAAATTTCGCACAAGGATATCTCGCTTATAGCCTCGGCCACTTCGAGGCCGAGGCGAGCGCAGAAGTCTGTGAATGATTGGCCCATGAATTGACAAAACTGAGTTCCAACAAAGGCGCGAGATGACGATGCCAAAAATGCAGATTGTATTAGGGCTCGTCGTGGCCAGTGTTGTGGCGCTGTCTGGACTGGCTGCACCTGCTATAGGTGCTTCGAGTATTGAACAGGGAATAGATTTACAGTTCACGCCACCGAAGGGTCTTTGTCAGGTCGATCCGTCACGCTCGAAAGCAGACCAGTACCTTTGGACTAGTCTTCCTGATAAAAAGACGGCCGAATTGACACATACATTGTTTGTCGATTGCCTTCCGCTGGAACAGGCGCGGAAAGGTGATTTTTCGGGTAAAATGCCAACGAATGTGATTTTTCTCGCAGTGATTCCGCGTACAAAAGACCAGACACCTCCCATCCCATACAATCTGAAAGATTTAGTGTCGGCTTTGGTAGCGAGGGACGCGCCGCGTTATAAGGACGCAAAGCCGTTTTTTGGGTCGCGGAAAGAGACGGCCGACGTTTTCGCATTACTCGGCAGCGACGAAAACGGCGTGTATTACGGCATCCGAAAATTTGACAAATCCGGCAAGGAAATAGGAGGCGGCATTTCGATTTACACGATGATCGAAACATCCCCCATCCTCATCTGGGTGCTCGCAGCCGCCCCGTAACAGTAAATCTAAAGGGGCTGCCGCACTTGGCAAAAAGGTACAATCCTGCCTCAACGTGCCCGCAGGGATAGGGGGAAAGGCGGTTGTTTCATTCAAAATTAACGAGGCGGGCGCTCTCGAAGGAACGCCGGTGGTTATCGAGCAGGGTGGTGGCGAAGCAAGCGAGGTCATTGGTAAGGCAGCGATAAGGGCGCTTCAAAAATGTCAGCCGTACCTGGAATTCGGTTTGCAAGGCCAATTTCATCTCCCGTTTGTAATTCAATAGGTGGAGGGTTCCATGACATGTGGCATCTAAACCTTGCATGCTATAGCGCGACAGCGAGTTAATTCCAGATAAGTCGGAGTAGAAGATGAGCGGCGGTGGCCGACATATGGTTGGCGCGAGTTGGCCATTAAGCTCGGCTTGGGGCAGGGTCGTATTCGCGAGGAGCAGCTTGTGGAATTGCTGGAAAAGCGTTTGCGAACGACAGGAAGCCTGTTGCGCCCGGTGTGAACGCCGGGGCATGATTCTCAACTGGCTGCATTCATCCCGCAACGTTTACTTTCGGACGCGGCGGTCTGATCCCATGGACGATGACGAACCGGAGAAGAAAATGAGGAGCGCAGAGTGTGCAAGTCCGCTTCGGTATCTTGAGGTATCGACCATTGGCAGCTTCTGCGCTGCATTTTTGAGTTTCGGGGTGGCCACGGCGATGCCGGCGGACATGACGGCGGAGCGTCTTCTCACTATCTGTGAAGCGCCGATAATCCCCCCGTTTTTAACGGGGCTCGGCGGTAGAATTCACGCGGCCATTTTCAGTTTCTGTGCGGGTGTAATGCCGCCGATGCCCATGTTGGGCCGTTCATTGTTGTAGGTCCATAGCCACTGCGTGGCAAACTCTTGTGCCTCCTCAATGCTTTCGATGATGTGCTGGTCGAGCCATTCGTGCCGGACCGTGCGGTTATAGCGTTCGACGTAGGCGTTCTGTTGGGGTTTGCCTGGCTGGATGTGGCTCAAGGCTATTCCCCGCTTCTCTGCCCATTCCATCAGCTTGCCACTGATATATTCCGGGCCGTTATCCACCCGTATTGCCATGGGCGTGCCGCGCCATTCGATAATCTGGTTCAGGCTGCGGATGACGCGCTCGGCGGGCAACGAGAAATCCACCTCAATGCCCAATCCCTCGCGATTGAAGTCGTCCAGAACATTCAGCAGCCGGAACTGCCTGCCGTCCTCAAGGCGATCTGCCATGAAATCCATGGACCAGACCATGTTTGGTGCTTCCGGAACGGTCAAGGCATCGGGTTTGTCCCGCTTCAGACGCTTGCGTGGCTTGATCCTCAGGTTCAATTCCAGCTCGCGATAGATGCGATAGACCCGCTTGTGGTTCCAGCGATGCCCACGGACATTGCGCAGGTAGAGGAAGCACAGGCCGAAGCCCCAGCTCTTCTTGGCCCGCGTTAATCCGATGAGCAGATCGGCGATCTCCTCGTTATCGTCGTTCAGCTTGGCGCTATAACGATAGCAGGTCTCGCTGACACCGAAGGTGCGGCAGGCGAGCGCGATGCTCACCCCACGGAACGCCACCGCTTTCCCGGCCATCTCCCGGCGTTGAGATGGCCGTTTCACTTTTTTCCCAAAGCCTCTTTGAGCAACTCGGCCTGCATGCTCATCTCGGCATACATCTTCTTCAACCGACGGTTCTCGTCTTCCAGGGACTTCATCTGACTGATCATGGACGCGTCCATGCCGCCATATTTGGCTCGCCATTTGTAGAACGACGCCGTGCTCATTCCGTGCTCCCGGCACAAATCTGGCACGGGAATGCCGCCTTCCGCCTGGCGCAAGATGGCAAGGATTTGGGGTTCACTAAATCTGCTCGTCTTCATCAAAACCTCCTCGATCATAAAGCCCGAGAAAATTCTACTTTTAAAGCCCGTTATTTGCCGGGGGGATTACCTAGGGACGTTTGCTTGGTTATGCAACTAAGGTTGGTTTGGCGGAACAAGAAGTAACGACTAGCATTCAACTCGATTTCATCAGGAAAAGAACCCCTCCCAGCTGGTAGGGTTTCTCAAAAGACTGAATATTAGCGTCGCTTTGCGCGGGTTCAATTTGGCCGCCGACCAAGCCGCTGCGGCTTTGTGAAAGTTGAAAGGCAGCAGATCGGAGATGTCGACGTTCAGAATATGGCGCAGGTAGGCCAAAGGTTCGACGCCGTAAACCCGACAAGTCAGCGATCGTTCCGTGCCCCTACTATCGGCTCAATCCAAGCCCGCGAGACCGGTTGAGTTGCTGTTTCAGCATGTGGTCGTAGCTCAGATCGGCCATATGCGTTCGATTCACAATGCGGGCGATTGTCTCGATCTGCTCGGCCAGCCTTGCGAGCTCGGGGCGTGCCGCAAGCTCCTCGGCGAACCTGCGAGGATCAGAACTACCAAACCGCCGCGTGATTGCTTCGGCCACCAACTTTGCCTCATCGAGTGCGGCTCGGCCCTCAGGTAACGATCGCAGCTCTTTGATGAACTTGCTTCGCCTCTCGACCGGCATCTTCTCCACCCTGGCAAGGATTTCGGCGCTGCGGGGCGTGAGGCCGGGCACCTCGATCACGTCACGCTGTTCGCGTTGCCACTGTTCGCTCGCGCGCTCTTCTCCCAGCCGGCGCTCCCATACCTCGGAGACATAGCCGATATGGGCAGAGAGAGACCTTGCATAGTGCAGCGCTTCTTTCCGCTCCTTGTTGTTTCCGAACAGACCTGACTTGCCACGTAGCTCCCCGAAGCGCTCTGGCTGCTCGGCCATGGCTTTCGTCATGATATTGCCGTTGCCTTCCTTCTCGGTTATCGCGGTGCGCAGCCTCGCGGCGACGTCCACCGGATCACGGAACACGTGCCGCACTAGAGATTCCAGCGTATCGAATCGCTGATCGATGACGGACATCGCCCTTTGCTGCGCCACCTCTTCGACGCTGCGGTCGTGACGTGTGATTGCTGGCACCAGCGGAGTGGGCTTACCGGGTTGCAGCGGCGATCGCTGGCCGATGGCTTCTGTGGGGGCAAGAACGGCGGCACCGTCTTGCGACATGAGGTCGGACCACCGAATGCGGCTATATCCTCTGTTCTCCTCTGTCCGGTCGTCCCGCCGTCCGTCGTCGATTTTCCGGGCGAACGGATTGCGAGGATCTTTGCTGCGAACAGGGCCGGCCAGTTCGCCGGCATGTTCCTCGTAAACCTGCTGACGCTCTGATGGCCGGTCCTGTTGCTCCCGCACCCGATGGGCCACACGGGACAAAACCTCCTGACGCCCATCTGGGGCGGAAGCAAGTTCAATCTCGCTTTTGACCCCGAGCTTCTCCGCGATGCCCCGCCGTTCGGCAAAGTCTCTGACATAATCCAGCGTGGTTTCCTTCGCGCCGGAACGCGACAGGCGGTTTTCTAACTGCTGGTAGGCCAGTTCATCACCCTTGACGACGCGCCACGAATTGCGCTCGGCCTGCGTACCGTCCGGAAGCGTGACAGGCGTGGCTCCTTCATGCTGCAGTCCAATCCTGTCCCCGATCTTTGGCGATGCCTCCTGCATGGCCCGCTTGAGATCGACGCCCCACACCGTGCGCTGATCGCCCTTGTCATTCTCCAGCGTCACAAAATAGTTTTCTCGCGCCTGGCGATTATGCTCATAGGGAGCCGCGCCGTGATCGACCAACCGGCCCGCATTAGTGAACTCCTGGCTGTCGGCATAGAGCTGCACGCTGTCGCGATGCCTGGTCATGGCAACATAGGTCAGATGTCGATCCATGGTGCTGGACGCCAGCACAAAGGCGCGATCGACCGTCGCGCCCTGGTTTTTATGGATCGTCGTTGCATAGCCGTGGTCGATCGCCTGGTAGGTGTCCGTGGGAATGCTGACGCTATCGCCGCCTCGACCATCGAGCCGTGCGATGATCTTATTCGGCTCGACATGCTCGACCGTGCCCAGCATGCCGTTTTTCACACGGAGGTCGCGGTTGTTTTCGAGGAAGATGATCCGGTCACCGGGGGCGAAGGCGCGTTTGCCGTTATTGGTCTGGAACACGCGTTCTCCAACATCCTCACCATCCCCACTGTCCCCAACGTCGCTCAGCCCGTGGCTGCGCTCCAGCCGCTGTCTGTTCTGAAGTTCGGAACGGATGGCGGCATTGAGGGCGCGCACATCGGCGCGGCGATGCGCCATGGCAACCCGGGTGCCATCTGGATGCTTCTCACTATCGGCAAGATAATCACGCACGATCTTTGCCATTGCCGCGTCGCGGCTTTCCGCAAAGTGGATGTCGCCGTGATCCCGATAGGCGGTAAGGCCCTCGGCCGTCTTGTGGGTCGCAAAGGCAACCGACGCCTGTCTCTGCCAATCATGGCGCTGGCGGCGAATGTCGGAGAGTTCGACATGGCCGATCTGCTCGGCAATCGCCCTGAAGGGGGCGCCAGCCCCGATCGCCTGTAGCTGCTCATGGTCGCCGACAAGAACGATCTTTGCACCGCGCTCTTCAGCCTCGCCGATAAAGCGAGCAAGCTGCCGGCTCCCGACCATGCCGGCCTCGTCAATCACGAACACGTCACTGCTGCCGATCATACCCCGGCCATTGTCCCAGCTGTAAGTCCATGACGCCAGAGTGCGGCTCTCGATGCCAGAGCTTTCCTCAAGACCCTCGGCCGCCTTTCCGGCCAGCGCCGCACCATGGACCTGATAACCTTGAGCCTCCCACGCCTTGCGAGCGGCTGCAAGCATGGTGGACTTTCCCGCACCAGCGAACCCGACTACGGCCGCGATGCGTTCTGGCCCCGTAACATGTTTGATCGCGTGACGCTGTTCGTCCGACAATCCTGTTGACGGATCGCTCGCAGCAAACGTTCCGCCAGAGCTTTTCCGGATAGAGCGATCCTGCCTCTCGATTGCACGCGCGACATGGCGAGGATCGACCAGATGGGAATGCGCCTGATGCAATCGCTTCGCCGATCGCGCCATTGCGAGTTCCAGATCAATCATGTCCCGCGTCGAATAGCGCGCGCTCGAAACTTCGCCTGTCTCAGGATCGATGTGCTCAGCCTGGAGTTCCACAAGCGCTGGCGACCCCATGACAGCCGCAAAGGCGTTCTGGAACGTTTGGGCGTCATCGTTGATGTAGCGATGCAAGGTTTTCGCAATATCGTGCCGATCGAACACGCTCTTCTCATTGCTGATCAGTGACAAAACCTGTTCCGGTTTTTGGCGGATCAGTTCGGCATTTCGCCGTGCTGCCTCGTCATCCAGCCGGCCGCGCTCGACTGCCATTCCTTGCTGCTGCATTTGCGACGCATGCACGCCCATATGCCCGGTCGGCGACAATTCAAGACCGCGCTCCGCATGGGAGCGATGATCGATGCGGATATCCAGGCCTTCGCGTTGAAGCTGACGGTTGGCGATGCCTTCCCACGCCTGCCGGATATCGCGAAGCTGTATGTCGGTCGTCGCCATGCCATGTGCCAGCAGCCGTGCGTTCTTGTGCTCAAGAGAGGTTTTCTCGCCAAGGCGGGTTCTGCCAACCTCTCGCGTCGTCATCAGCACATGCGCATGGTAGTTGCGGATGTCACCTTGCTCACCTGGCGAATGGATTGCAAAATCCACTGCCGCGCCATAGCGGTTTGCCAGATCCTGGGCAAAGGCGCGTGCAGCCTTCAGTCGCCCTTCTGGCGAAAGCTCATGCGGGAGCGCGATTTCGAATTCGCGGGCAACGCGGGCATCCTTGCGCTTTTCTGCAAACTCGGCAGCGTTCCACAAAGCCGAACGATCCAAAGCCCAGTCGGCAGCCACGTCTTCCGGCAGCACGATCTCACTATGCTCGACACCCTCTTTCCGGGTGAAATCATGCACGAGGCCATCACGATGATTGATGAGGAGAACCGCGCAACGGTAGGCGGCGGATGCCACAGCGCTGCGGCCGGATGAGCGCGAGACAGGTTTGGTGCTGAGATGATAAATCGCCAACCGAAATCTCCGGTCTCAACGGGGAAATTCAGCGCTCCACTGCGCCGCAAGTCGTAAGTGCGCCCTTGTCTGTTTCGAGAAAGCAGCGTTAGCAGCGTCAGGCGCCTGTTTCGACTACCAGAAATGGCAGTCGCGGATCGCAAAGGCCCGTGTTTGAATAGGCTCCCGCAAGCATCAATCGAATGGGTGACCGATATGCGCAAGCCGATTGCACAACGCATCAGGGAGCTGGACGAGCGGAAGAAGGCACTGCAGTCCCGGCTCGACAGGCAGGAGCGGGCGCAGGCAACACGTCGAAAGATTTTGCTTGGATCGTTTATGCTGGAGCAGTTGCAGCGGAATGACCAAAGCCGCCATCATGATGAGCTGAGGCAGTGGCTGAGAAGAGAACTTCCGGCCTTCCTGACGCGTGATGCGGACCTTGCCTTGTTCGCCGATATTCTGGAACGCAGGTCATCGACAGGCGTGCCGGAGGTGCAGGATAAGACCGACGGCAAAGATTACAGCGACGACAGCGATCAGCGGTTCTGAAGGAACTTGTCACGGGCACCTGTTCTTTTCAGGAGCCGAAACGGCGCAGGGAAAATATCCTGCAACTGTTCAGGTTATCGTTTACCTGAAGTCTTCTTGTGATGGTCAGCCAACAGGCTCTCAGCCGGTCGGCTTGGCAATGCGAATTTCGGTTTTGCTGTCGAGTACGATATGAAGATCACGGATCATGCCTGCTGCCTTGAGAAGAGCACCGTGCACTTCATCGTTCGAGCGCCAGCCCCGCTCAATCGACAAGGCCACGGTGTGAATGTCCACGACACAGTCACGGCCGGGACCGGAGGGAATTCCGATTGTTTGACGCATGTCGCGGATGGTCGTAACAGCCCGCTCAAGCAGGCGTCGTTTTTGATAGGCATCCAGACGATCCAACCGGTTGGCGTCACGGACAAGCTCGGAAATGAAACTGGTCGTCGGAGTCATATTGTGAGGCTGACGGGTTGATCGAACAGTGTCAACGCCCGTCGTGGGCAGGTTCGACATCGGCTTGATTTTTATGCAATGGTTGTGATGTCGGCGCATCAAGGTCAAGAAAAGCTGTGAGACGAAAGGCCGCCGGAAAACTTTGACAATCATCTGTCAGGTGTTGATGTCGTTGTTCCCTAAAGCTGTGACCGATATGTTCTCTCGGCGCGCATCGGGTCCGCTGCTCGGTATTATCGTCAGGTCTTTGCCGCCCGCCGTAGTTTCCCGATATACTCCTTGCATAGCGCCTCGATTTGGACGTGAAGCTCTGCTGTTCGCTCCTGAAGCCATGCAAGTGCTTCTTCGCTGATCTCGAACTTCTTCGAATAGCGCGCCTTGACATAGGCCTCGTTGAGAATGTTGTACCACGCGGTAAAGCGCTGTTGATCGCGCGGCCAGATCTCGACCAACCGCCGATCACGATCCTCCGAAAGTCCACGCAGGAATTTGAGGTTGTGCGACGGTGGCGAGTAGTTGGTCAGCGTAAGCAAGTAACAGGAATAGGCCGTCTCCACCGCCTGATGGATATTGAAAGCCGCATGATTGGGTTGATCGTGGGCAATTGAATATAGCGCTAGCTCTAGAAAGAATTTAGCGCTGTTTAGCTGGGCTGCGAAATGCTCCTCTGCCACCCGGAGCGCATCGGCAGGGCTCAGCGGTTTCGGCTCGGCCAGCGGCCGATCGTCGAATTCGTAGAGGATCACACCTTCGCGGGCGAGATCGACGAAGAAGTATTGCCCGTCATGCAAAAAATTGCTGATCTCGCGGGCGCCATGCGCGATCAGACCAACGGGTGTCTCGATCTCCTTGTCCCACATCAGCCGGTCGGTGGCCTTGTCCCAGTATTTCGGGTCGGCCAGTTCCTTGTTGCTGACGATGACGAGAATATCGAAATCCGAACGATACCCTTTTGATGTATGCGGCTCATCCACCCATGTGCCTCTGGCATAAGAACCGAACAGGATGATTTTATAAATCCGCCCGTCCTTCTTGGCGTCGGACTTCGAGCGCTCGACAATGCCGGTAAACTCTTCATGGATGATCCGGACGACCCTTTCCAGTTCGCGCTGCTTTGTCTGCGGAAGATGTCCGATATCCGTTTTCATGGCCTCACCTTCGATTCTTTTGAACAGATACCCTAGCCGCGATCGGCAGGCTATTGCTACTCCACATTCTTGCAGGGGTTGTGAGGCCATGCCTCGCGCATGCCGGTCTTCCGTGCCGGGTTCCTCTATCGACGGTCTCTCTTTAGCATGTGATTGATCAGGCCCCGTGTCTTAGGCTGGAATGATGATTTCTCGCCGCATGGCTCGGTGAATAATTTGCGCGGTCTTTTCGGTTACACCGGCCTGTTCCGCGAAGGCTGGCCAGTTTTCGACCTCCGTATGCATTTCGCGGATAATTTCTTCGGCCTTTTTGGGCTTGAGGTCGCAGAAAACGCCGAACTGGATAAGATCGGACAGCTCGAAATGATCGCGTTTACCGTTCAGGCTCATCTGGTGCTGATGGGTCCAGCTTCCATCCGGATTGTAGGCATAGCTGACGTCGAACGCTGGTGACAGCCGCCATTCGCCCTTTCGATTCATGAGGAAGGCGATGTTCTTGACGTGGTCGTCCTGATTTCGGACGAGAATGTTGAAAACCGCTCGGCGAAACTGTTGCTCGATGTCGTAAGCGGGAAGGCCGAGGAGCCGTATCGTCTCGACGGCCTGTTCGTAGGAATAAGCTCCCGCCGCGTTGAAATCATAGTGGCGCAAGGCTGCGAGCGACTGCATATGGAGCTTCTGGCCATTGGCGGTGCGATCGAAGCGCTGCGTCATGAAATGCGATCGGCCGCCTTCGTGGTGGACGCGGCATTCGGTCATGTCGATGCCGGCGGCGCGGGCCAGGAGAAAGAAGCCGTACTCAATAAGGCCAAAGCCCTGCGGATCGGCTAGCTCCTTGTCACGATTGTTGGAGATGCCGTCGAACTTCATGAGCCAATAGGTGAAACCTTCACCGGCTTTGACCTGACCGGATCGGAATTCCCCGGTTTTTTCATTCCATGCAAGGATAGCCTTGGCGCGCGCGCCGCCTGCAGACGTCCCGACGCGCAGGATCTCCTGCAGGGTTTCTTGGTCGTCATCGCCCTTGAGGATACCTGCAAGGTTGGCGCGATTGTTGAGGACTTCGTTGGCGAGTTTGGTCAGCGCATCGATCTCAAGGCGCTGGGATTTGCGCGGCCCTTTGAGGATTGTGGGATGAAACTCGAGCGCACCCATGCCGCGCGTACCGATATAACAAAGGCGCTCGACCGGATTGAAGCTGCCGGGTGACCTTCCTTGGGTCACGAGCCATGTATCAATCAGAGCGTTGCCGAATTTGTCAGGGAGGGAGTCGGCGATCATGCCGGGCAAACCCTTGAAGGCGTCACGGGGCAAACCGGGGAATTCGTATGGGTCGGGGCGCAGCGGCATCATGATCGGTGCCAGTTCTATGGCGCTTTGGACGAACTCAGGCATGTATTGGAATACGCCGATCGCTCTGTCGTCGAGCCAACTAACTGCACCGATATCTCTCCCCCATAAGCGGACGGTCGCATCCGTCATTGCTCATCCTCCTCGGCCCACGCCCAATCGCTGGCTTTTTTTGGGGCTTCTGTCTGCATTCGTGCGCGCCGCCGCTCGTGGCCGTCATGCTGGACCCGCTCGACCGGTCGAACGTCCGGGTTGGGGAGGATGTCGAGAATGCGATCGCCCAAGTTAAGTGCTCTCAATACGCGGAGAAGGGTATCGAGCGAGCTGTTCCGGCCAGCCTCCAAGCGCTTGATGCTCGGAAGCGAAGCTCCGGCCTCCTGCGCCAGTCGTGCTTGGGTCAGGTTGCGACTGAGGCGAACCCGAGCCAACCTGGTGCCTAGATCGCGCATGGTCGTTTCGATGCTGCCTGTCGGAGATTTTTTATTAGGAATCATAGGTGATCCTTTATAGCAAAATTCTTGGCAATCGTATCATATATGATCCGTTATTACTAGGTGTTGCAGTGGAAAGACATAGGATCAAAAATGATCCCTAATCGATGAATATTCAAATAAAGAACCACTTATGATCCCTTATTTTTAAATAGTGAAATCAGAGGATTGAGAAACCCGAGCGGCGATGGGCTGCAGGCAGGCAACTGGGTGAATATTCGTCCGCCCGACCGCCGCGGCCTGAGGGGGCGCCTGCCTGCGCAAGCGGATTTTTGCAGTTATGGATGTTTTGAAAGGTATTCGCCTCGGAATATTTTGCCTCTATAAATTCAATTAATACATATATTTGTATATTTATACTTTTTAGATAGAATAAATTTCCCATTGATGGATAGGGTGGGTGATTGGGTGGTCGCGGTTAAAATGGGCGAGGACGGTGCTAGTAAAACATATAATTTAGTTATAGCAAGACCTAAAACATATAAATAATTGTAAGCGCACCATTATTGAGGAAGGTGAGGGCTTTAATTGGTGGGCAGTCAATTTGGCGCTGTGTAAATAGGTGATTTTATATAGATTTTTGCTGTGAGGCGGGTTGTTTACAGATGAATCCGGAAGGGGATATGATTGGGAAGTGGACTGAAAAGGCGATAGAAATTGGTGGCGATCGATTATAATAACAATATCATGATATTGTTATTATAATCGATCGCCAC
>CAACXH010000523.1_pt1 | contig 70970 bp, 70 predicted proteins | sample 2275881 | NCBI WGS metagenome assembly CAACXH01 (sample SAMEA5312483, study PRJEB27640) | indoor metagenome | biome: indoor environment; feature: controlled; material: polymer antistatic dissipative epoxy resin | place: Italy | collected 2014-05-27 | reverse complement strand
TGGACCGCCTCGTTCACAACGCTCATCGCCTCGAACTCGCCGGCGAATCCATGCGCCGGAACCTCGCCGCCCAAGCCGCTTGACCAACTGCAAACAGGAATGACATCTTCACCCAACGATCAGATGATCCACCTGCGCGCGATCAGGTCGGAACGCCGCGCGGCATCAGATCGGAATACATGCGCGCGATCGTCGGAATCCGCATCCGGGGCCGGCGGTCGGTAGCCCAGGCTGCTGTGCGGACGAACGGTGTTGTAATGTCGCCGCCACGCTTCGATCAGCACTTTCGCCTCGGCGAGGCTGTAGAAGATCTCGCCATTGAGCAATTCGTCACGCAGCGACCCGTTGAAGCTCTCGTTATAGCCATTCTCCCATGGTGATCCCGGCGCGATATAGAGCGTCTTTACGCCGATCTGGCCAAGCCATTTCTGGACGGCATTGGCGATGAACTCCGCGCCATTGTCAGACCGTATATGTGCTGGCGGGCCACGCTTGACGAACAGGTCCGCCAAGGCGGCCAGCACGTCCTCATGCCTGAGCTGCCGCGCCACGATGAGCGCCAGGCATTCCCTGCTGGCCTCGTCGATGATGGTCAGGATGCGGAACTTGCGACCATCATGCGTCCGACCTTCGACGAAGTCATAAGCCCACACATGCCCGGGATATTGCGGCCGCAAGCGGAGGCACGATCCATTATTTAGCCACAGGCGCCCGCGCTTTGGCTGGCGCTGTGGGACTTTGAGGCCCTCGCGCCGCCAAATCCGCTCGACCCGTTTATGGTTCACTGTCCACCCTGCATGGCACAACAATGCCGTCACCCGGCGATAGCCGTAGCGACCATATTGCTTTGCCAACGCGATGATATCCTCCGTGAGCGCCTGTTCGTCATCCGCCCCGCGTGGCACTTTGCGCTGCGTCGATCGATGCTGACCCAACACCCGGCAGATCCGTCGCTCGGACACCGGAAGCTCCCGTCGCAAATGGTCGATACAGCGTCGCCGCCGCGCAGGGCTCAAAAGTTTCCCCGTGCAGCCTCCTGCAAAATCAGCTTGTCCAATGTCAGGTCGGAGATCGCCCGGCGTAGACGCAGGTTCTCCTTCTCCAGATCCTTCATCCGCCGTGCCTGATCGGTCTTCAGACCGCCATATTCCTTGCGCCAGCGGTAATAGGTCTGTTCGCTGACCGCGATCCGGCGGCACGCTTCGGCAGTCGATACCCCCTGCGCCAGAACGATCTCAACTTCACGCAGCTTGCCGATAATCTCTTCCGGCTTGTGTTTCTTGCTCGGCATTCGTCATCCCTTTCGTGGTCCAGACTATCATAGTCTCTGGGCCACTCAGCGGGGGGCAGATCAGCTGCCCGAGACAAACCCCTTATTCGCTATCGCCACCACCCGATCCATTCCCAGGATCATGCCGCCATGTGTATGGCCAGATAGCTGCAACGCAACGCCCCGCCCTGCCGCCGCACGGGCGTTCATGGGTTGATGGTCTAGTAGCAGGATCGGTACACCGGCAGGCACTCCTTGCAGAGCCGCTTCGAAATCGGGTCCCGGATTACCGGTTTCGGGTGCCGACAGGTCGTTGACCCCGGCAAGGACCATCTGCGCGCCGCCCCGATCGAGGAGCGCGTGCGTGTTCGGTAGCATCCGCATGCCCATGCCAGTCAGGTGGCGCATCCAGCTATCATGGCCGTCGATCGGAGTCGAAGCTGACCCCAGGCTCACATCGTCGTTACTATCTGAAAAGATACTGGAGGAAAGGATATTGGCAGGGTCCCAATCAGCGCTTATCTGGACCCTGCATGTGGATATTTCTAGTTGTAATACAGCGGCGTAGATGAAAGGTGAAGGGCCCTGCTTCGGTACCGATCCACAGCTCGAAGAGCGCCGTGGCTTCTCAGTCTTCTGGAGCGATCGTGACCTTGAGCCCTTCGGTTTCTTCGCCGATGACGATCTGACAGGAAAGTCGACTGGCTGCCGTTCTGTGTTCGCTGCTGTCCAGCAGATCATTCTCGTCTTCTGACATGAGCGACAACGCACCGGCGAAGCCGCAATCCACATAGACATGGCAAGTGGCGCAGGAACAGCAGCCTCCACACAATGCCAGAAGTTCGTCGATACCCTCGTCCCGGATGGCCTCCATGAGGGAAAGGCCGTTTTGGGCATCGACGGTCCTCTCCTCGCCCGCCCGGTTTATCACGGTCAATTTCGGCATGACTGTTCCTTATGATGCTATGCTCAGCCGCTCCGTGCGGCCAATCCTGACACTTGCGGTCACGGCTCCATTTCTGATGCGCGCTCGGGTATCGACCGAGCGACCAAGAAGAGCGAAGCTGCGGCGATCGGGAAGAATGGAACGAGCCCGAGCATCGCCGTTCCGAGGGCCTGCGCACCAAGACTTGGCTCCAGCCAGTCACTCAGCGCGCCAACGTACAGCGGTCCGAGCCCGGTTCCAAAGATGTTCAGGACAAATAGCAGGATGGCCGCAGCGGTACTGCGCTGATTGGCCGGCGCGCTGTTCTGCACGATCGCTGTCGCCGGAGCGAGATACATCATGTTCGTCGTCATCGGCACAGCCAGGCATGCAAGTGCGACCTGCCACGATGTCGCCAGCATCCCGATCACGTAAAATGGCAGTCCACACATCATCGCCCAAGATGGGGCAATGAGATAGGCCCGCTGATTATGCCCAAGACGGCCGGTCAGATAGCCGCTCGCCAGCATGCCCAAGGTCATCGCGCTACCGCTGACAATGCTGTAATAGGCGGCGATATCGGACATGCTCATGCCTTTTGTCCGCATCAGCATTGCCGGTGCCCAGCTTGCAAAGCCGGTGAAAACAAAACTGTATGCAGCCGCGGCGACGAGCAGCAGCAAAAGCGTTCGACTGCGTTGGAATGTTCTCAAACTTGCCAAAAGGGAAGCGCCCTCCAACATGTCGGAAGCGCCTGGATCCGTCCCGCCCCGTTGGGGTTCCCGCACGACAAGCCACAGCGCAAGCGCCGCCAGAAAGCCGGGTGCTCCGACGGCGACAAAAGCGGTGCGCCAGCCGTAATGCGCCGCGATGCCCCCCCCAAACGCAATGCCAATGGTAGCGCCAATCGGAAGTCCCAGAGAATGAAGAGCAATCGCCGTTCCTCTCTTCTCGGGAGGAAAATAGTCGGCTATCAGCGAATGAGAGGGCGGCACACCACCCGCCTCACCGGCACCAACGCCTGTCCTTGCCAGCGCCAGCGAAGCGAAACCGGTGGCAGCGCCACAAAGCATCGAGAAAAAGCTCCACACAGCACAGGCGATTGCCACGATACGAACGCGCGACGTTCGGTCGGCCAGCCACGCAATAGGTATTCCAAGCAACGTATATACCAGGGCGAAGGCAAAGCCTGACAGGAGCCCTAGCTGCGTGTCCGAGAGATGGAGATCCTGCTTTATCGACTGGGCCAGGATCGCGATAATCTGTCTGTCGAGATAGTTGAGCATGTAAATGATGCCCAGCAGGAACAGCACCAAATAGGGATATTTGGCTGTCCTGTGCAGACGTTCGGCCTTTATGGCGTCAGACACAGGTGATCCCCCCAGAACAAGCTGTCCGTAGACCGACCGCTAGACCAAAGCCCATTGGCCTGGTCCTCCCACCACAGAGAGGACCAGGCCAGATTCCCTATGCGTGGGCGTAGGGCAGATCGACGGCGACGACCGCCAGTTCCTGCGGCACGTTTTCGCGGCCCATCACCACGTCGATGTGCTGCTCGTGGTTATAGATAAACTGTTCCGACCAGCAGAGCGGTATCGAATCGATCCCGCCATGCGCCAGCGCCTTGTGCATACCGGCAAGGGCATCGAGATCTTCGCCGATGAAGCTCTTGAAGAAAGTCAGTGTATCCGCGTCCAACTTCTCGTTGGCCGGTCCATCCCCTGTTTTGACGAATGATACTTCGACTTTGCAGCGTCCGGCATCGATCGGCCAGACCATCACGATCGGAAAAAGATATTCGGCAATGGGAAATGTGCCGTTGGGGAAGATGTTATAGCTCCGCTGTCCACTGCGCGATATCTCCGCCAGCTTGCTGGCCTGATCTTCCGCCGAATCCTCTTCCGATTTGAAGAAGGCGGCGCCCATCCCGCTGGTCAGAGTCCCACGCGATTTGATGACGATGGCGTTATGTCCACCCCGGAGCATCTGCAGTGCCGACGTCTTTGAATCGATCACCTTGTCGATGGTGTTCTCATGCACATATTTTGCGTGATAATTCTCCGCAAAATTGTCCTGGAGACATTTCCAGTTGCAATCCACCTCGAAACTGAAGCGATCGAACAGCCGAAGGTCGTCCAGCGGAATGTCCGACCAAAGCGCGGGAATATCAGCGAGATAATCGACAAGCGGCGCTGCCTGCTCGTCGAAATTCACGAATATGAGGCTTCCGAACTGTTCGCAGCGGATCGGCTTGAGGCCGCGTTCCGCCTTGTCCAGCCCCGAAAAATAATGCTCGTCGGGAACGAAGATCAGCTTGCCTTCTAGATCGTAGGTCCAGCAGTGATAGAGGCAGCGCATGTTCCGGGCAACGCCGCCCTCATCTTTCATAAGCAACGATCCACGATGCTGGCAGACATTGTGAAATGCGCGGATCTCTCCGTCGCGACCGCGCATGACCACGACCGGGGCGTCGTTCAGCGTATAGGTACGATAGCTTCCCGGCTCTTCGAACTCATGCGCCAGACCAACGAACAGCCATGTCTTGGACCAAAGATGCTTCTTTTCCAACTTGTAGAATGCTTCGCTGGTGTAGCGGGCCGCAGGAATATCGGGCAGCGCCGGAAAGTCGTCCGGATGCCGGCGCTCACGCATCTGCGTGCTCGCGGCTTCCCACATCGACTGGATGCGTTCGGGGGTTTCCAAGGTCATGTGCAGCCTTCCTCGTCCTATGTTCTTGCACGGTTATACGCTTTGCCCGGAGCGCCTCTATCCCCCCGGCGGGGGACCGCGTCCGACGATGCCGCCGTCCCGCCTGAGAGGGACTGCATCGCGGGCGGTATCGGCATAGGCAAATGACTGGGACGCGGGGACCGGCCGGGGAACCATGCCACCGGCCGACAGATTGTTCCCGATTGCAAGGACAGGATATTGCCGAAGATCGTTGAAAGCGCGGAGGCGGCCTTAGACGGCCTTCTTTTTGATGGAATGACCATCGTCGCCGGTGGATTTGGCCTTTGCGGCATCCCGGAAAAGCTGATCCTTGGCACGCGCGATTCAGGCGTGCGCGACCTGACGATTATTTCGAACAATGCCGGTGTCGATGATTTCGGGCTCGGCCTTCTTCTCCAAACCCGTCAAATCAAAAAAATGATTAGTTCCTACGTTGGCGAGAATAAGGAATTCGCGCGCCAATATCTTGCCGGGGAGCTCGAACTGGAATTCAATCCCCAGGGAACGTTGGCTGAACGGATTCGGGCAGGCGGCGCCGGAATACCCGCCTTCTTCACCAAAACGGGTGTGGGCACGCTGGTCGCGGAGGGCAAGGAGGAGCGGGTTTTCAACGGCGAGCGGTACATCATGGAAATGGGGCTGCTTGCGGACCTGGCGCTGGTCAAGGCCTGGAAAGCGGATACCAAGGGAAATCTGATCTTTCGGAAGACGGCTCGCAATTTCAATCCGATCGCCGCGACCGCCGCCAAGATCACGCTGGTCGAGGTGGAAGAATTGGTGCCGGCCGGAGAAATTGACCCGGACCATGTGCATACGCCCGGCATCTATGTCGACCGGATCCTGGTGGCAACCGATTATGTAAAGCCGATCGAGCAACGCACGATCCGGACGGAGAGCGTTTGATGGCCTGGAGTCGCAACGATATCGCTGCCCGCGCGGCGCGCGAACTGACCGATGGCGACTATGTCAATCTGGGTATCGGCGTGCCTACCCTGGTGCCCAACTACCTCGCAGAAGGCATCGAGGTGACGTTTCAGTCCGAGAACGGCATGCTCGGCGTCGGGCCATTCCCACTTGAGAATGAGGTCGATGCCGACCTGATCAACGCCGGCAAGCAAACGGTCACCGCCCTCCCCGGCGCATCATTCGTCAATTCGGCCGAGAGCTTCGCGATGATCCGCGGCGGCCATGTCGACTTGTCGATCCTGGGCGCTCTGGAGGTCGCGCAGAATGGTGATCTCGCAAATTGGACGATCCCTGGGAAGATGGTCAAAGGCATGGGCGGGGCGATGGATTTGGTCGCTGGGGTCGCGCGCATCATCGTCCTGATGGACCATGTCTCGAAAGGCGGCGAGCCCAAGTTCCGCACGGTATGCAGCCTCCCGCTGACCGGCGCGGACGTGGTCGATATGATCATAACCGATCTGGCGGTATTCGAGCGCCAGACGCGCGGATCATCGTCCTTCCGCCTGACGGAACTGGCGCCGGGCGTCTCCCTTGATGAAATCAGATCCAAGACCGAGGCTGCTTTCGTCCTAGACTAGGGTTCGCTTCGGTGGAGGGGGTCAAGCGTCTCCCTCGTAGCGTGTGGCATGGGACAAGGACGGCAGCCGGCACGTCATGCCGCCATCGACGGTAATCGACTGGCCCGTGACATAGCTGCCGCCATCCGACGCCAAATATAGAGCAGCCGCTGCAAGATCTTCGGGCTGACTATAACGACCCAGCACCGACGCGATGTGCAGATAGGCATGTCCCTCGGCTGATTGTGCCGGGGAAAACCAGTCGCGTGTGATGCCGGTCACCGTGTTCGCCGGATTTATGCAGTTTGCCGTAATGCCGTCCGGCCCGAGTTCGATCGCAAATCCCTTCATCAATCCCGATACGGCGTGCTTGGATGCCACATAGGCGCCTTGGAGGCGCAGGCCATATTCGGCGCAGACCGAGGCCGTGGTGATGATGCGGCCATATCGGCTAGATCGCAGCAGGGGCACGCAGGCGCGCGTCAAACGAAAGACCGCATCGACATTCACAGCGAATACGTGGTTCCAATTGGCGTCCGTCGTTTCATGCAGCATCGCCAGATCACCGGGAATGCCGGCATTATTGACGAGGATATCAAGTCCGCCCAGCATCTCCTGCGCCTTGGCCACGAGGATTTCGGCCGCTTCGTCCAACGCAATATCCTGCACGATCGGTTTGATGGCGCAATGGCCCGCGAAGGCGCTAGTCAGTTTCCCGGCCGAAAGATCGACAGCCAGAACCTGGGCGCCTTCTCGTGCGAATATCTCGGCAATGGCCCGGCCAATGCCATCAGCGGCGCCTGTCACCAATGCGCGGCGTCCCTGGAGTTGTGGCATCGTCTATCCTTTCCCGATTATGCGGTGATGATCGGCGATCAGTTGAAGTACATGCCGCCATCGACGTTTAGCGTCTGGGCCGTGATGAACGCGCTCTGGTCAGTGCAGAGGTAGAGAATTGCGTCGGCGCAATCTTCCGGGCGACACAAGCGCCCAAGCGGGGTCTCGGCAAGAAGCAACGCTTCCACAGTCGGCGCGCCCGCGGCCTGGTCTTGCCCATAGGCGACCTTGACCGCATCCCACATAGGTGTTTCGACCGCGCCGGGCGCGATGGCATTGACGCGTATGCTGTGGATCGCCAGCTCTTGGGCCATGCCCTGTGTCATGCTGATCACGCCCGCCTTGCTCGCTGAATAGGCCAGCGAGCCGATTGAAGGCCTGCGGCCTGCAGCTGACGCGACATTGACGATTGCGCCGCCGCGGCCGGCCTTGATCATATATCGTGCCGCAGTCTGGCTAACAAAAAACAGGCCTTTGAGATTGATCGAAAGGACGCGATCATACTCGGCCTCGGTGATACCCATGATCGGCTGCATGGAATAGACGCCGGCGCAGTTGATGAGGATATCCAGTCTGCCATGGTCCTGCCAGACCGTGTCCAGTGCGACCTGTATGCTCGACAAGCTGGTGACGTCGCATGCCAGCGGTGACATCCGATCGGGCAGCGCCGCGCAGGTCTTCACACAGGCCTCAATTGCCCTGTCTGCAGCAAATATTGTCGCGCCCGCCTCCGCAAGGTCCCGTGCCGTCTGTCGGCCTATCCCGCTGGCCGCGCCGGTGATGATCGCGATTTTGCCAGAAAGGTCGGGGATCGGCTTGCTTCGATTCTCTTGCAGCGCCTCAACCATCATCGCGGCCCCATGCGGATGGCGCCATCGAGGCGGATAACTTCACCGTTCAACATCGGATTTGTAATGATTGCCTGCACGAGCTTGGCATATTCTTCGGGCTGGCCCAGCCGACTGGGATGCGGCACCTGTTGCCCCAGACTGTCCTGTGCAGCCTGCGGCAGCCCTTTCATCATAGGGGTCATGAATATGCCCGGCGCGATCGTCATGACCCTTATCTTTTCCCGCGCGAGGTCACGCGCAACCGGCAGTGTCAGACCGACCACGCCGCTCTTAGATGCCCCATAGGCAGCTTGGCCCATCTGTCCGTCATAAGCTGCAACCGATGCCGTGTTGACGATGACGCCCCGCTCTTCCCCGACCGGCTCGGCTGGAATCAGTCTTGCAGCAAACTGGCTCAACACGTTGAACGTCCCGACGAGGTTGATTTCGACCGCGCGTCGGAAGTCGACAAGTTTGTGCGCCACCCCATCCCGGCCAACGGTCTTGATGGCTGGCGCGATGCCCGCGCAATTGACGAGAATGCGCGCCACGCCAAAGGATGCCTCCGCTTCGATCAGCGCAGCTTCGATACCGTCTGCGTCCGTCACGTCGGCCTCGACGAAGCGCCCACCTATAGCCTGGGCATGGGCTTCCCCGGCTGCACGATCGCGGTCCAGAACCGTCACATTGGCGCCCGCAGCGGAGAGCATCGCCGCCGTCGCGGCACCCAGCCCCGAAGCTGCCCCTGTGACAACGGCCGCCAAACCTTCAATCTCCACGGATATCTCCTCTTCCTGGCACGAATTATTTTGCGTTGTTGTGGGATCAGGTCGACACGAAATCTGGAGGGCGCTTACCAAGGAACGCGGCAACGCCCTCACGGCCTTCTAATCCTTCCGCCTGCATACGCACGCTTGAAGCCTCCATGCCCATCTGGGCTTCAGGCGTATTGGCACCGGCAGCAAGCAAAAGGCGACGCGTCGCCGCAAAGGCACCCACGGGGCCCTTGGCCAAGCTTTCTGCGACATCTTGCGCGTGACGCGCAAGATCGTCGTCGGCCACCGAGCGGGTTACCAAGCCCAACGCGACTGCCTCGGCGGCGGTCAGTCTGCGGTTGGTGAAAGCAAGCTCCTGCGTCTTGCGCAATCCGATAAGCCGCGGCAGCAGCCAGCTCGACCCACCATCGGGTGAAAATCCAATCCCCGCATAGGCCATCGAGAAATGGGCTTTTTCCGCCGCCAGCACGAAATCGCCGACGGCGGCAAGACCAAGGCCCCCGCCGGCGACCGGCCCGTTGACGGCCACGACGAGGGGTTTGTCCATATGCAATAATATGCTGATCGCGGCGTGCAGCGGCGCCGTGATCCGATCCAGCAGCGAACCAACGTCTTCGCCGGCCTGCCCGATAGCGCGCACGTCGCCACCCACGCAGAAGAACCGTCCTTCCGCTGTTAGCAGTACGGACCGCGTCTCTCGATCCCCTGCGGCTTCCTGTACTCTGTCAAGAAGGCTCTGAGCCATCTCGACGCCCAATGCGTTGCCCGTGTCCGGACTGGAAAGGGTCACCAGCGCAACCCCGTTGATGCGCTCCATCCGCACGAGCGGCGCGCCATCTCGGCCATGCATGCGTCAGGCCGCCAAGGTCGCTGCAACGGTGCGTCCGGCAATGAGGTCCGCTGCCTTCTCACCGATCATTATGGCCGTGGCATTTGTATTGGTGCTTGGCAGGGATGGCATGATCGATGCGTCAACGACGCGCAGTCCTTCCACGGATCGTACACGCAATTCGGGATCCACGACCGATCGGACATCGCTACCCATCCGGCAGGTGCCTACGGCATGATAGCCGAGCGCTGCCTTGGCACGGACAAAGTTTGCCCATCCCTCATCAGTGGAGGGTATTGGATTTGGATTGCGGTCCGCAGTCACCAAACTACGCATCGCTGGCGTGTGGTAAAGTTTGTTGATCACCTTGCAGCCTTCGATCATCGTCGCGAGATCACGCTCGTCACCAAAAAGACGATGCACGACGCGCGGACGCTTATTGGCGTCCAGCAAGATCCGCCCCCGGCTCTTTGGATGACAGACCGACGCATACAAGGTTATGATCTGTTCCTTGGGCAGGCCGTCAGCCCCCCATGAGGTCGAGTTCGGATCGACGTCGTAACCCAGCGGCATGAAATGGAACTGGATATTGGGCTCGTCCAGATCGGCGCTCGTCTTCACAAGTCCCATGGCCGGCACCGCAGGCGCGGAGAGGGGGCCGCTACGATTCCATGCGTAACGCGCCAGATATCCAAGGATATCGATCGGCCGCATGCGACTGTTCATCGTCGGCTTGTTCACATATTTATTCTGCCCGACACCGGGGTGTTCCTGGAGATTGGCGCCAACGTCGGGTGCATCGACTCGAATTGGAATGCCGTGCTCGTTAAGGACGACTGCAGGACCAATTCCTGATCGCATCAACAAAGCAGGCGTACCCATCGTACCCGCTGACAAGATAACTTCTCGACGCGCTGTCGCCTTATGTATCTTGCCGCTCTTGCGATACGTCACCCCGACGGCACGCGCTCCATCGAAATCCACATGTTCGACATCTGCATCGACGATGATTTCAAGGTTAGCGCGTGATCGGGCCGGGCGCAGATAGGCTTTCTCGGTGCTACACCGCCAGCCGTCTCGCTGCGAGCCCTGGGTGAGGTAGACCCCCTCCATCTGCCCATCTTGATATTCGGCGAGAGTGGGAATTCCCATCTCGTTGCATGCCTTCAGGAAGTTATGGGTGAGCGGATGGAATCCTGGACGCATCGGCGCGACCGACAGCGGCCCATGCGAGCCATGCGCCTGGCTCGGCGCACCTGACCATGTCTCGGATTTCAGGAAATAGGGAAAGACCCCGGCAAAGCCCCAGCCCGTGGCCCCGGCCTCTTCCCAACGATCATAATCGCGCCGCGTCCCCCTGACATAGACCATCCCGTTGATCGAACTGCTACCACCAAGCGCCTTGCCGCCAGACCATGCGAAGGAGCGATTGTCGATCGTGGGATCGGGCTCCTGCGGATAGAGCCAGTCATATTTGGTGTTGCCGATCAGTTGGACGACCCCGGCAGGCACCTGCATCATCAACGACCTGCCTTGACCCCCGGCCTCGATCAAAAGCACCTTGGAGCGACCATCCTCGCTGAGCCTGTTGGCAACTACGGCGCCCGCGCTGCCTCCGCCAACGATGATATAATCTGCGGTCTTTGCTTGCTCGCTCATGTCGGTCTCCCCGGAGAACCCGGTCAATTGGAGGGGTGGGCGCAACCGATCGGCACGCCAGTGATCGGTTTTCAGCCAGCAGCAGGCTGGGTACCGGGGATGGACTTGTGCATTGCTGCAATCCGCTCCTCGCGCAGTTGTTGGCGCCGAACCTTGCCAGCGTCATCGCGCAACATGGTTGTCGCAAATTCGAAACTGCGCGGAAGTTTATAGGCCACCAGCCGCTCCCTTAGAAATGCGAGCAACTCGTCGGGCTCAACCAGGCCCTGCGCCTCTTGTGTCAGTTGAACGATGGCGTGGGTCGTCGCCCCAAAATCGAGGTCCGGCAACCCGATGACCACTGCGCCTTCCACGGCAGGGTGCGCCATCAAAGCACCTTCGACTTCCGCCGGGAAAATGTTGGCACCGCCCGATACGATCATGTCGGTACGGCGGTCGGCAATGTAGAGATATCCGTCCTCATCCATCCATCCGAAGTCGCCGAGCGTCTCGAACCCGTCCTCGGTGACCCGCGCGTCAGCTCCAATATAGCTGTAGGTCGAACCGCGGCCGCCAGCGGGAAGGGCGAAGATTTCGCCTACCTCGCCCCGCGCCAATTCGACGCCCGCCTCATCGACAATCTTGATCTTGTCCATATGGGCGCGGCCAACCGAACCACGATGTGTTATCCATTCCTCACCGTTCAATATGGTCGTGACTATCCCTTCGGTCCCCCCGTACAGCTCCCAGATCTTTTCAGGGCCGATCCAGTCGATCCACTCCTGCTTGAGTTCGGCCGGCATAGGAGCCGCCCAATGCCAAACGGTTTCCAGCGACGATACGTCATATCTGGCGCGCACCTCTTGCGGCATGCGCGAAATCCGCATCATCATCGTGGGTACGAAACTGGTCCACTTGACGCCAAATTCCTGGATAAGGCGCAGCGCCTCTTCAGGGTCGAACCGGGTCATCCCTATGATCGAATGCCCCTCGAACAATGCCTGGATATTGGTCGTCACGGGCATGTTGTGGTAAACTGGGCCGGTCGCGAGAATGGGGCCCTGGTCGGGGAAGCGCAACGGAGGCTTGCGTTCGCTATCGATTGTATTGGGACCAGGCGCGACGATGATCTTCGGTCGGCCAGTCGAGCCGCCAGAGGACATTGCCTTCCAGCGCGGGGCAATCACAGGGATCAATGGTGTCCTATTGGGATGGTCGCGACCAAAATCGGCCGGTAGCGCGCCGAACGCTTCCCTGAGCGACCTGTCAGAAGCGATTACGATCTTTGGTTCAGCGACCGCTACGATAGCTTCGAGTTCCGCCAGGGGCAAACGGTAGGACACCACATGCGGCGTCGCGCCAATGGTCCACAGCGCAAACATGATTTCGTAGAAAGCCGAACCGTTCGGGAGCGCCAATGTGACGAGATCACCAGGCCCAACGCCAGCGTCGCGCAAAGCATGCGCACGCCGGGTCGCGTGATCCGCAAGGTCACCCCAGCTTATCACGTCCTCGTCGTGACGGATTGCCCACGCTTCGCGGCCATGAAGCGCCGCACCGCGCGCGGGTATTTCAGCCAGCGGAATTATGGCCATTGGGGCAGCATCCTCTATCAATATTGTGCCGATTATTCGGGTGCCGGCTTGCCCTTCCAGGCCGCCTTGTCCCTCAAAGCGGCAGGCAGTCCCGTGGGATCGATCGGCAGGCCGAAAATCTGTTCATTGTGGGCGTGACTGAGTTGATGCAGTGCAAAGCTGGTGTTCATCGCATTTACACGGCCCTGCGCATCCTGGGCGGCATTGACCGCTTCTTTAAGCAGCTTCAGCGTGAAAGATGGCTTTTTGGCGATTTTGCATGCCATGGCTTCGGTGAAGCCTTGCAGAGCCTCGTTTGGCACCACATGATTGACCATTCCTAACCGGTAGGCTTCATGCGCATCGATGAAATCGCTGGTGAACAGCATTTCCTTCGCCTTGCGGACGCCTAACTCCCAGGGGTGATGAAAAAACTCCGCCCCAGCCACGCCGATCTCTGCCGTATTGTCGGCGAATTCGGCGTCTTCGCCTGCAATAATGATGTCGCAGGGCCAGACCAGCATCAACCCGCCCGAAATCGCCTTGCCCTGGACCTGAGCGATCGTGACTTTGGGAATGTTACGCCAGCGCTCGGACAGACCGAGGAACATTTCCTTTTCGATCCCCATTCGCCCCTCTGCGCCATCGCAGCCAAACCCGCACCACGTGCCGACGGGGTCCCACGGCGCCATTTCAGCGACGAAATCCGGCACGCGCAGGTCGTGCCCGGAGGAGAAATGCTTCCCTTGCGCTGCCAGAATGATGACCTTGACGCTATCGTCGCGCGCCGCCTGGTTGAACGCGCTATTGAGCTCGTAGAGCATGGCCGCATTTTGAGCGTTGCGGCTCTCGGGACGATTGAGCACGATCCGGGTGACACCCGGGAAAGGAGCCTCGACGAATATCGTTTCGAACGCCTGCTGGACTATCTCGCGCGTCAAAATGTCATCCTCACTTCAGCTGAGCAACTCGTCGATAATGCCCGGGATGCCTGGGCCCCTTCTCCCAGGCATCCCGAACGTTCGCTCAGGCCGCGTCGCGCTTGCGACCCGCACCTGCATCGGCCTGATCCTTGGGATAGAGCCGTTGCAGCTTGCTATACGTTTCCTGGCCTTCATTGCTCTTGTCCCAGACCATCCAGCCCCGATCCATGTGGGACAGAGCCTGTAGCGCCATGCCGTAGCCGACGCCGACCTTGTCGTTGAACAACTGCTTCCAGCGATCGACGAAGCACTGGCGCGTATAGCGCAGAGCAAGGTCGTCGTAGGTGGCCATCTGGTGCGCCAGTTCGAGTGCGCGCGGCATGAGGTCGGCAGGTTCGAGAACCTCGTTCACCACGCCCAAGCGCTGTGCCTCATACGCATCGATATGCTGGCCGGTCAGCAGGAAATATTTGCCGCGGTTCGTGCCGAGCAGTTCCTGCCAGAGGATGTGGACGCCATCGCCGGGTACTTCGCCGGCCGTGAAATGGCCCTCGTCAGCGAAGACCGAGGTGGTCGTGGCAAGGTTGATATCGCCCAGCACCATCAATTCGCCGTGGATCAGCGCAGGGCCGTTGCACGCGCAGATCAGCGGAGCCTCGATTTCGAACAGGCGGCGGAACATCATTTTCTCGCCCCATGACGGAATGTCGAAATTGCTGGGCGTCTTGATCGGCACCCCCCATTCGCCATGACGGTCGATGAAGACATCGCCCGTACCGGTAAACACGACCACCCGGTTGCCGCGATCGCCGCCAATGTCGGTGAATGCAGGCGCCCATTCGGAGTGATGCTCTGAGCCGTAAAGTACCGGACCATCATTGCTGTGCCAGGTCACCACCAGGACACCGTCTTCGGACCGTTCGAACTTGAGGGTCTTGTACTTATCGAAATATGCTGGACGTTCGCTCATCACATCTTCTCCATTGAATCTAAGTTTTCAAACTGAACCGTTTATGCGATGACCATGCCGCCATCGACCGAGAGCGTCGCACCGGTGAGGTAGGAGGCGGCCTCGGAACAGGCCCATATCACTGCCGAAGCAATTTCATCCGGCCGACCGGCTCTGTTCATGGGCACGGATGACTGGACGTAATCGTCGATACTGAAGAAGCCCTCGGCCGCTTTCTTGGCAAGCATTGGCGTTTCGATGACGCCAGGGCAGACGATATTAACCCGGATATTCTGTTTGGCATATTCAAGCGCCGTGACCTTGGTTAGACCGATCAAAGCATGTTTGCTCGCGACATAGGCGGGCAATTGGGGCGCGGCGCGAAGCGAAGACACAGACCCTGTGTTCATGATGGCGCCGCCCCCGGTCTTGAGCATGGCCTGAATCTCGTACTTCATGCACAGCCACACGCCTGTCACGTTGACGGCAAATATCTGGTCCCAGATTTCCCGGCTGCAATCCGCCGTCGCGCCGGTGTCAGGCGAGATGCCCGCATTATTGTACGCAGCGTCCAAGCGCCCAAAGCGACTGACGGTTTCGGCAACCGAGGCCGCGACCGATTCTTCACATGTCACGTCCGTAGGCAGGAAGATCGCCTCGCCGCCCGCCTCCAGGATCGCCTCCAAGGTTTCGGCACCCGCGCGCTCATCGCGATCGAGGACGGCGACCTTCGCCCCCAAAGCCGCGAACTCCTGGGCCGTCGACTGGCCAATGCCGCTACCGGCACCGGTGATCAGGGCAACCCGGCCATTCCAATCCATTTTATTCACTGAGTTGCTCCAAACACCGATATCGGGCTTATGCGACCATCATTCGCGCATGTGGGTGGGCAAGCGATCCGCAGGGATCGGAGGGCGATAATCCTCGGCGACGCCTTCGGTGATGCAGACCCGCTGCAGTGTCCGCGTCTTGCCCGGTACCAGTCCGCCCCGTGCATGATGATAGGCCTGGTTCGCCCAGATCACGATGTCGCCATTGCGCCAGCGATGCTCGTAGATGTTGGAATCAGCGTAGAGATGCTCGTGCAACTCCCCGATCAGATCCTCGCTCTCAGCCTCGCTGAGGCCAATGATCAGCGCCGTGTTCTGCTGCGTGGCAAAAAGCACTTCCTGACCGGTAATCGGGTCGAGGTGGATAAGGGAGTGTTCGGCCCTGGGCGCGTTCTCGGGATAGCCTTCGATGCGCTGGCGGCCCGTTAGGCCCTCTTCGCTGGCCGAAAACAGATTGAGCCCCTTAAGACCGCGCAGACGCTCCCGGGTCGCCGGGGCAAGCGCTTCGAGCGCAAGGCGTCCACTGGCAAAGCGAGTCCAGGTTTCTTCATAGGGAACCTCTATGCCGTGGAGGGAAATGCCCAGGAGCGGCACCGGCGTGTATAGAAAATCGAGGTGGAACGACACTTCCGAGTCGCCCAACAGGCCGTCCTTGCGCGTGTTGGAGACATAGCCAACAGTCGTGAAATCTTCGAGGACCGGCCCGAGCTTGCCCATGACGGCCTTCTGCTGGTCCTGCGTCAATTCCTGTTCGCGGAAGACGAGATAGCCATATTCCTTGAACAGCCGAGCGACCTCATCATGGGTCGTCTCGTCACGCAGATCGAGATCTACCTCAACGCCAAATGGCTCAATCCTCTTAAGCTTCGCTGTGGATTCGACAGACATAAAATCCTCCTAAAGACCGGACATTTTCGCATCTGCAGGCGCCGGACGAGCCACGCAGGTCGATTTCATTCAAAACCGCTCAATACACATCGCGCTGGTACCGACCCTCGGCTTGCATGGTGCCAAGATAGGCTCCTGCGGAAGCCGCATCGAGGCCCATGCCCGTTTCGAGAACGCGTACCAGCGCGCGATCGACATCGGGCGCCATGTGCGCAGCATCGCCGCACACATAGATATGAGCGCCATCGCTGAGCCATCGGCAGAGATGTTCGGCCTGGGCGAGCAGGCGATCCTGCACGTAGATTTTGCGCGTGCCGTCTCTGGAAAATGCCGTGTCGAGGTGCGTGAGCGCCCCCGTAGCCAGGAATTCAGCAAACTCGGCTTCGTACAGAAAATCGGTGGATTGGTTGCGCTCGCCGAAAAACAGCCATGACCGCCCGCCAGCGCCCTGCGCACTGCGCTCTTGGAGGAAGCCGCGATAGGGCGCCACGCCTGTGCCTGCACCGATCATAATGATCGGCGTATCCGGCGCAGGGAGGCGAAAATGGGAATTGCCTTGCACATAGATTTGGAGCCGCGTGCCGATTGCCGTTCGCTCGCACAGCTGGCCAGTCGCAACGCCGCGTCGGACTTCACCCCAAAGCGGATAGGACACCGGCGCGATCGTCAGATGAACCTGGCCCGGCGCTGCCTTCAGGCTCGAAGCGATCGAGTAAAGGCGCGGTTGGAGCGATCGCAGCATATCGACCAACGTCTGGGCACCCAAGGCGTACGCCGGATATTCCCGCATGATGTCGACGATATGATATTGGCGCATGGTAATGGCGCGGACACCAGGATCACTGGCTTGGGCCATTTCCAGAAGCGCTTGGCTTCGGGCCAATTCTGCCCATGATTCTAGAAAGCGTGGCGTTACCGAGGTGATGTCCAGATAGAGATGCAGCGCCTCGCGCAGCGATATTTGCTCGCCCTTGAGGGTAACGAGGACATCTGGAGCGAAACCCCCGGCAGCAAGCACGGCAGTGACGACCTCTGGATCGTTCCGGACAAAGACGCCCAACGCATCGCCCGGCTCATACGCTATGGACATGTCGGAAAAGGCTAGCGCAATATGGCGCGTCGCCTTGGTCGATCCCTCGCCGGTCAGGACCCGGTTCTCGACTACCGTCGCTTCAGTCAGGCGATATTTCTCGCCCCGGGCCGCCGCCGGCCCGCGCGGCGCATCATCGGTCGGCAGTATCAATGGCTGTTGCGAGATCGATCCAAGAACAGCGGTACGCCATGCCGCGGCCGGCTCTTCATAGTCGATGTCGCAATCGACCCGTTCCAACAGGCGCCGCGCGCCCCGTTGGGCGAGCGCGCCGTCCAGCCTTCTCCCTGCAGCACAGAAATGCTCATAGGTAGCGTCGCCGAGCGCAAGAACCGCATAGCTGAGATGATCGAGGGGAGCGGCATGATCAGCGCAGATCGCAGCGAAGTAACTCTCGGCTGCATAGGGCGCGTCTCCGTCGCCGGTGGTGCTGGCGACAAACAGCGCGACATCCACTGATGAAAGCTCAGCGACATCTGCGTCCGCCATGTCCAGCACCCGCGACGCCAGTCCTTGCTGCTCCACAGCGCGTCCCAGTGCCTTTGCCACGTCCTCGCTGGCGCCGGTCTCCGTCGCGAACATTATCAAAACGGATTTCGTGACGGCAAGGCTGGTGCCCGCACCCGCGCTGCCAGGCCGTAATTCGCCGCCCTTCGACGCGCTGTCGCGCGAATCCTGCGTGGCGAGGATAGCTTCGCTCAGCATCGACCCGCGTCCCGCTGACCAATCCAGAACGGAAGCCGGTTCATGCAGACGCCGCTTCGACATCGTCGATCGTCACGTAGATCGCATCGTTGTCGACCTGGACGTCATAGACCTTGACCGGAATCCACGCAGGCACACCGGTCACTTCGCCGGTGAGGAAGCTGAAACGCGAGCTGTGTGCCGGACATTCGACGCTATCGCCGCAAATCCAGCCGTCGCTGAGCGATTCATCCTCATGCGTGCAACGATCGTCTATCGCCCGAAAACCATGTCCTTCGATATGGGCAACGCAAAGCGTCCGATTGCCGATTTCGACCTTCTTCATCTCGCCAGGCGGCAGATCGCTGGCCTTGAGAACTTTAACCTTGGTCATGCGCGCGGGCTCCAATTGTCGAGAATGACGGGAAACGAGATGTACGTCGGAATCTGGTCCCTTGGATCATCGGAGTGCTTGAGGGGCAGCAACTGTGCAGCGATCTGTGGATCACGCCGGATTCCTGCACGGAACAGGCCCTGGACCAGCCGGAGATGGCTGCCGCTCTTGCCGTCATTGCCGAGAACAGCTCGCAACCCGAGGCATTGATGCGCACCAGTGGCAAAGGCCAGCCCGTACCGACTGATACCTTCGGGCACCTCCCGCTTGGGATTGAATTCATTGGCGTCTTCGCCAAATATGGCCGCGTCCCGGCCTGCCCGTGCGACCCAGGCCTGGACCTCGTCACCGGCCTTGACCTGGACCGTACCAGCATCCATGTCATCGACCGCGAGGCGCGTGATAAAAGGCACGAATGGCGCGCGCAGCCGAAGCGCCTCCTGCAGCGCGTTGCTGATGAATTCCATATCCTCGACCAGCGCGCGGTCATCGGGATGTTTCTCGAACCAATCGAGCAGATATTCCACGGTCGAGAGCACGGCCTGCGCACTTGTCCCGGTCGTCGCGACGAAGAAGAGGATAGCTTCCTTTATCCCGACATCCTCATCGGCATAGGTTTCATGTGCCTGCGTAGCGATCATCTGGAGGAGGTTGAGGGGGACATCGTCTTCGGACAGTTCGCCAGCTTCCAGCTTCTTCAATTGCCGGCGGGTGAACTCGAGCGAGGGGCGATAGAATTCTTCGACGAATACGTGCTTGGCCTCGATCCCTGCGTTGGTGACGCCCTCACGGTCCTCAAAATGGGCCGCGCTCAAGCCACCGAAGATCGGCAAGGCGCAACCACGCAGGCGAGCCATGCCTTCTTCGGATTCCACCCCCTCGATGCCGATGATCTTGGCTGCGAACTCGAGAAAGATCAGTTCGACGACCCCCGCAAGGTCACAGCCGAACGCTCCCTCCTCATTGGGCTTGACCATGCGGGACATCCACCGATCGACCGAAGGGAGAATAATATCCTCCCGGAACCGGACAAGTTGCTCAGGTCGCACCAGCGAATTCAGCAGACGCCTGCGCTGGCGATGCACGTCGCCATTGCTCATGGCCAGATTGCCTTGCTGAAATTCGCGGACGTTGATCGCAGCCAGCGCGTTAGGGCAGATATAGTTGTCCGCCGAGACATCGGCGTTTTCCTCGACCGCCTTCGAGCGCAGAACCTGCTGCATGGCATCCAGCGTATCAATTTTGACACGCGAGACCGGGCACTGAGACGGGGGGCTCTGTTGCTCGGTATCCATCTATCAACTCTCCTATGGCGGTGAGAGCGTGCGGTTGCTTGCCAGGGCATCCACCGCTCTAAACTCTGGTGATCGGACTAGAGGCAAACCGCCGGTCCGTATGTCACCGATGCTGGGGACTAGCGCCGAAACGGCGGCACGAGCGCCTAGAGTGCCGACCAGCCGCCATCGACCGGAAGACAGACGCCCGTGACGAATTCCGCCTCGTTAGAGCTGAGGAACATGACCGCCTGGGCAATTTCGCGCGGCTTTCCAAGGCGCTTCATCGGATGCATATCGCCGATGGCTCGTCGCGCAGCGTCCTGCTCCGCCCGTTCCAGCCCCGACAGGCTTTGCGCCATCATGCCGGTCGGTATGCCACCGGGCGCAACCGCGTTTATCCTTATGCCGTCGGTGGCATATTCAATCGCGGCATTTTTAGTCAGGCCCACCACGGCCGCCTTGCTCGCCGCGTAGGCGGTTTGAAGGGCCATGCTGTGATGACTGAGGAACGAGGCGGTGTTGATGATGGAGCCGCCGCCCTGGATTTGCATGAGCTTGATCTCTGCGCGCATGCACAGCCATACTCCGGTGACATTGACCCGGATCACACGATCCCATTCCTCGAAGGTCAGATCCGCCGTAAGCGTCGATGACTGCGTAATACCTGCGTTGTTGAACGCGCAGTCGATGCGACCGGTCACCGCTTGTGCCGCCTGCATTGCAGCGACGACCGATTCCTCGTCCGCCACATCGGCGGTTATACCGTGAAAGCGAGCGTCGATGGCTCGCAGGAGTGCGGCGGTCTTGTCCAGACCGTCCTGCGATCGATCGATGCCGACGACATGGGCGCCGGCTTCGGCAAAGGCGAGGGCGCTCTCCTGGCCGATGCCGCTCCCGGCCCCGGTGATGAGCACGGTCTTGCCGTCAAAACGAGCAGCCATTCTGTCTCTCCATTTTTATATCGTTGAACATGCCAGATCAGCGCACCCGCTCCAGGACGCTGGCGTAATTGGCGACAGCCGCTCCGCCCATGTTGAATATCCCGGCCAGCTGCGCGCCGGGCACTTGCATCCCGTCGGGAGCCTCAGCGCACAATTGCATGGCGCACAGGGCATGCATCGATACACCTGTCGCTCCGATTGGGTGGCCCTTTGCCTTCAGGCCGCCGGAAGCATTGACCGGCAGACGCCCCCCAATCTCGGTCCAGCCCTCCAGAACGGCGCGTGCGCCCTCGCCATGGGGCACGAGGCCCATGGCCTCATACTCGATCAATTCGGCGACCGTGAAGCAATCGTGGGTCTCGACGAGAGAGAGGTCGTCCAGCCCGATACCGGCTTCAGCAAACGCCATCTGCCAGGCGTGGGTGCAGCCTTCGAACTGGGTGATGTCGCGACGCGACATCGGCAGGAAATCCTGGACATGGCCGCGTCCGCGAAATTGGACAGCGCGCGTGGCCTGCGCCGCGATGTCGGGCGCTGCCAGAATGATGGCCGCGGCGCCGTCCGAAACCAAGGAGCAATCCGTTCGCTTCAGCGGTCCAGCGACATAAGGGTTGCGTTCACTTTCCGTCCGGCAAAATTCATACCCCAGGTCCTTGCGCATCTGCGCCCAGGGATTGTTGACGCCGTTCTTGTGATTTTTGGCCGCGATCCGGGCAAGCGCATCCGACTGGTCCCCATATTTCTGGAAATAAGCGTGCGCGATCTTGCCAAAAATTCCCGCAAATCCGCCGTCCGTGTCGCCTTCCTCGGCGAGGTAAGAGGCACGCAGCAGGTTTTCCGCGATCTGTGGTGGTGTGGAATCCGTCATCTTTTCGACGCCGACCACCAGGACGGACTTGGCGCGTCCTGCTTCGATCGCGTTCAGGCCCTGGAAAACCGCGGCGGACCCCGATGCGCATGCATTTTCCGTGCGCAAAGCGGGCTTGAAGCGAAGCCCCGGATTTGCCTGCAGTACCAGTGCCGACGTCAGGTCCTGCTTGGAAAAGCCAGCATTGAAGTGACCCAGGACGATCGAATCGATGTCTTCGGGACCAAGCCCCGCATGCGCCATCGCCTCGTTGGCCGCAGCCACGACCAGCGTTTCCACGGTTTCTTCCTGCTGCTTGCCAAACGGGGTGTGTCCCCAACCTATGATCGAAGCGTTCACGCTGCTACTCCAAAATGATAATCAGGCAGATAAATGGCGCTGACCGAGCTAACGCCCAAGAAGGTCGCGCTGTGAAAGCCAATCCTCGGTAATCCTGGTGGCCTGATCGAGATGTTCTGGTTGCCCCACATAATAGTGGGTCGCGCCCTCGATGATCACGTGCCGCTTGTCGCTCGAGGCGGCTGCCTCGAAAACCGACCTGCAGTGATATTGCGGCACCGCATCGTCTGCCGTGTTTTCGATGAAGAGCAGCGGCGCTGAAATGCAGGCCGCATTGGCAACGCCTTCGGCATTCGTGTCGTCAATCGACCATTGCGAGAGCCAAGCACGCAACGTCGAGAAGCGCGCCAGACCCACCGGACCGCTGTTGACCGTCTCGGGAACGCCCAGATAGCATCGGCCGATGGGCCGATCATTGGGATCCAGCGTAGCGTCCAGGAAACGGGGGTCGGCAAGGGTTCGGTGCGTAACAAAACCGCGCTCGCGCTCAGCGCCGCCTTCCGATCTCAGCCGCTCGAGCGTCTCTTTCACCCAAGCTGTAATACGCCGCACCCGGACGAGCTGGGCCGCGCGATACCGTTCGATAAATTGGGCTGGGTAAGGCGCCTGAAATGGTCCGGCATAAAGGTCGAGGGTCGGATCCCTGTTGTCCGGGGCAAGCTCGTCGATGACGGAAGGATCGATGATATCGAGCAGCAATTTGGCACGCGAGCTATGGGCTGCCTGGAAAATGACTGCATCGGCAGGGATCAAACCCGCCTTGGTGAGATCGACATGGTCACCTGCCGGGGTGTGCGTGATCGTCGGCTGTTCGGCCTGGGACTGATAGAAAAGCGATAGTGAGCCCCCTCCGCTCCATCCCACCAGAACAAGCCGGGTGTAGCCCCACACCGACTTCGCATGCTTGATATACGCCCCCAAATCCAGAAGCACATTTTCCAATATGCAAGCGGTATCGTTCCGCGCGTATCGGCTTCCGGCGCATAAAACATGTGCCCCGCGCTTTGCCGCTTCTCTAGGAACCGGGAGGAGTTGAAGTGTTGAAGCGGGGTGCATGTATATCTGAAGGGTTTTACTCGGGACGCCGACTGGTCGTATCAAGATGCCTTCGAGATTTACGGCACCCTGATTACCTGCAAAACCATATGTCTCGGTGAAGCTCTGCGTCTCATCATAATGCACATGCACCCAGTCGAACTGTAGCTCGTGAACTTCAGGCATATAAATACTGTGCCTCCCCACCTCGTATACCGGCCTTCGGCCTTGTGAATTATCGCTTCGGTGGGTATGATGTATCAGGAAGCTGTGTGCAGTCCTGTCCCTATCGCGCGGGACGGAAGACGATAATCAACGCGGCACCCAAGGAGAGAATATGCCTTTCTGGACCGCACTCTCGGAACCGGCGCTTCACAAGCTGGCAGCGAATTTTCCGGACCTGATTATGTCCATCGGACAGAAGCGGTTCGGAGTGCAGTTGCTGACGCTTCTTAACGATACCTGCGGTGCGGAGCACGCGACCGTCTTCCATCTGACTGCTGATAATTTGATCGAAGTGACAGCCGCCAGCATGGACGGCTCGGATACGGCCCATCGGCAAGTCGGCGTGTATCTCAAGGAAGGTCTATGGCGCCGCGATCCCACTTTGAACGAAGCGAAGCTCCGCCTATCCTCTGAAAATGAGGCATTTGTGCGCACCGATGTCGAGCATCTGAGCGACGATGTATTGCGCGAGATCGTTTACGGCGAGCAGGACATCAGCGACAGGCTGCTCATCTGTTCGCGCTGGGGCGATGATATTGTCGGGCTGAGCGTGCTACGCTCATCGCACGCCGGCCTGTTCACCCGTTCCGACATTGACGCCGTCCAGTCGATTGCCGGAACCATCTTCGCCCTTCTGGCCAAGCATATCAGCATCACGTGGGATGGTCCGAATGTTTCCGTGGCTTTGACGTCGTTGCAGGAGATCGAAGCTTGCGTGTCGGCATGTGCTGCCTCACTGCCCCGGCGCGAAGCCGAGGTATGCAGCCGGATCATTTATGGCATGTCGTCGGTAGGGATATCGCTGGAACTGGAGATCAGCGAGGAGACGGTCATGACATACCGCAAGCGGACCTATCACCGGCTAGGCATCGCCACTCAGCGGGAACTGCTGTTGTGGTATCTCGACCTGTGGAGTCATTGGCAGGATCGATCGACGCGGGAACCGGCCGAACTCTCCTGGAAGCCGCAAAAGGTGGCATGATCGGTCGCGAAGACCCTGTCGTCTTTACTTTGGTTCCGACGGATCCGGATAGTGCAGCATCCGCATCCGTCGTGACACGCTCGCCAGACACTTTCAGCGTTTGTGGCGACGGGCGGCTATGAGTTCGACCATCGCTTCTGCAACATCGCGGCCTGATTCGATGGCCTGCTTCTTGCCCTCGTTCCACATCGTAAGGTCGGCCAGCCCCTTGACCGAATGCCTGTTCCATTCGGGATCGGTCGGATGCGTTATTTCGAGCCGAAGACCGTTCGGATCGCGAAAATAAATGCTGTAGATCAGTCCGCCATGGTCTGTCGGACCAACCACGTCGATGCCCTTGCTGGTAAGCCATTGATGCCAGTGATCGACCTCGTCATGGGTCTCGGCCTGCAGCGCAATGTGATCGAATATTTCATATGCAGGGTGGGAAACGGCCGGACGCTCGGGAAGTCCGGGCGCCTCGAAAAAAGCGATTGTCGAACCATCCTTCATACGAAAGAAAATGTGGAAGTAAGGGAACGCATCGCCGGTCGAAGGGATCGTGTCGTCGACAACTGTGCTCGCCAGTTCCATGCCCATTATATTCATGTAAAAATCGGCGGTCGCTTCGACGTCGTGCGTCACCCAGGCTGCATGATTAAGCATGAGCGGGGTGAGCCTAGTCATCGAATCGGTGGCTACCGTTTCGGCGGACATAACCATGGAAAATCCTCTCCCATCAGGAACTATTATTGGATATAGGAACGCGTCTCGATCGGCTGTCCCCAAGTCGCGGGACCAGCTATCTATTCACTGGCAATAGAAATTGCCGGGACAGAACCGCGATTTTCGCGTCTCCATCGGTCAATTCGTCCCTGATGTCCCAAGGTCTCGGCAATTTCGTCCCGTCCCTCGATGAGCGCGATCTTGCGTCCGGCATCGATGTCGAAGCGGATCCCCCGCGCCATGCTCGTGCTGATCAACTGGCCCTGCAGATCAATCTGCATCCACGCGGTTGCCGGTATTTCGGCAAGGCGCTGGAGCTGATCATGCTCCGGCTCATCTAACACGATGGGAAGAATGCCGTTCTTGAAACAATTATTATAGAAAATGTCGGCAAAGCTTCTTGCGACGATCGCGCTTATGCCGAAATCGGTGAGCGCCCACGGCGCATGTTCGCGGCTGGACCCGCAGCCGAAATTCTGGCCTGCAATAAGGATACCCGTTTTCCGCCAAGGATCACGATTGAGAATGAAGCCAAGATTGTCGCTCCCGTCCTCATGATACCGCATGCGGGCAAACAGCGCGCGCCCAAGGCCCGCGCGACTCACCGTCTTGAGATATTCTCCCGGCAGGATTTTGTCGGTATCGATATTGTCCTGCGCCAGGGGGGCGGCGATGGCATTGAGGTCGATAAATTTACGCATCACGCGTAGGTCCTCACGTCAACGATGGCGCCCGCCACGGCAGCTGCGGCTGCCATGGCAGGCGACATGAGATGCGTGCGCCCCCCTGGCCCCTGACGCCCTTCGAAATTGCGATTCGACGTCGAAGCGCAGCGTTCGCCGGGCGACAGGCGGTCGGGGTTCATACCCAGGCACATAGAGCATCCTGCATCACGCCACTCAAAACCCGCATCGCGAAAAATATCGGCCAGCCCTTGCTCTTCGGCCTGGCGCTTGACACTGCCTGAACCCGGCACAACCAAAGCACGCACACCTGGGGCAACCTGACGATGGAGCGCGATAGCCGCTGCGCTGCGCAGATCCTCGATCCTTCCATTCGTGCAACTGCCGATAAATACGACGTTGATCTTGACGCCCTGAATTGGCTGTCCGGGGTCCAGAGCCATATAATCGAGCATCGTGCGTGCCTGATCCCTTTTGTCGTTCGCCAAGGCCTCTAGCGTCGGAACCACGCCATCTACGCGAGTCACGGCTTCCGGGCTTGTACCCCAGGTAACCATCGGCGCGACGTCGGCTGCATCGACAACCACCTCCCTGTCGAACGTCGCGTCCGGGTCTGAGCGAAGCGCGCGCCAGCAATCTAGCGCCGTCACAAGGGCGTCGCCCGAAGGAACGCCCGGTCGGCCTTCAAGCCAGTCGAAGGTCTTGTCGTCCGCTGCTATCAGACCAGCCCGTGCGCCGGCCTCGATCGACATGTTACAGACCGTCATCCTTCCTGCCATGTCCAGATCGGTGATGGCTTGGCCTGCATATTCGATAACATATCCGGTACCGCCAGCGGTTCCGAGTTTGCCGATGATGTAGAGAATGAGGTCCTTGGCCGTCACCCCGACCGGCAGCGCATTTTCCACCCGCACACGCAGTGTTTTGGCCGGCTTCTGTCGCAGCGTCTGCGTCGCCAGCACATGTTCGACCTCCGAGGTGCCAATGCCGAAGGCCAAAGCGCCAAATGCGCCATGCGTCGATGTGTGGCTGTCTCCGCATACGATCGTCATGCCCGGTAGCGTGAGCCCGAGTTCAGGACCAATGACGTGGACGATGCCCTGCGCTTCGCTGCGCAAGGCGACATAGGGCACGGCAAACTCCGCGACATTGCGTTCCAGGGTCTCAACCTGAATTCGGCTGTCGGGATCTGCGATGGGACGGTCCCGATGTTCGGTGGGCACATTATGGTCCGCGACGGCAATCGTCAGTTCGGGATGCGCAAGCCTTCTGTTCGCGATTCGAAGTCCTTCGAAGGCCTGTGGGCTGGTTACCTCATTGACCAGATGGCGGTCGATCTGCAGCAGCCATGATCCATCGTCCAGTTCCAAGATCGCATGCGCGTCCCAGATTTTCTCGAACAGGGTGCGTGCCTTTTGCATCATACGACCTCGGCCAATGGGGCCTTTGCCCCCAGAGCATCTCTCACACGCCCGCCGACACAGGCGCCGGGCAGGGCCGCTGCGTCCTCCGCAGCGTCCAGTAGCCTCGTCAGATCGATACCCGTGGCGACGCCCATCTTGGCGAATGTCCACACCAGGTCCTCAGTGGCGACATTGCCCGTAGCGCCGGGCGCGAAGGGACAGCCGCCCAGCCCGCCGAAGGACGAATCCACTACGCCAACCCCTGCATGATAGGCCGCCAGGGCATTCGCGACACCCAGTCCATAGGTGTCATGGCCATGGAAAGCCCATCTTTCGATCTGCGGGAAGCGCGCCTTCGCCCGCATGAACAACTCGCCGACCCGATCAGGCGTGACCCGGCCGGTCGTGTCGCAAAGGCAATATTCGGAGTCAGGCGAAATCTCCGCTAGTGCCGCGATCAGGTCGAGAGCCTCATCAGGATCAACGGATCCATCGAACGGGCAGTCGAACGAGGTCGCCAGATTGATGCGCACCTCAGCATAGACCGGTAGCATAGCGACGATTGACCGGAAATCCTCGACCGACTCACGCGGCGTTCTGAGCACATTGCTTTGATTATGCTTGGGCGAAACCGACAGCACGAAGGCGAGATGGCGGGCGTCCGCAGCCAGAGCGCGTTCCGCCTGACGCTGGCTGGGCACGAGCACTTGCACATCCAGGCCGGGCTTGTCCCCGCAATAGGCCAGCAATTGTGGTGCATCGGCCATTTGCGGCACAGCGCGCGGGCTGACGAACGCCGTCGCCTCCATCCGGCGAATGCCAGCATCATACAGCTTGTCGATCAGCGAGAACTTCTGCGCGGTGGGGATGAACCGCTCGATGGGCTGGAAGCCATCCCTTGGCCCCACTTCGACGATCGATACGGACGGGGCGCTCATGTCAAAACTCCAGAATGTTTTAACGAGACGATCCGGCTTTCGTCATAGCCTAGCAACTCTCGCATGATCGCTTCGCCGTCGGCACCAATGTCAGGCCCAGTGCTGCGAACCTGTCCAGGTGCATCGGGAAAATGGGGAACTATGCCAGGATGGAGGACTGTCCCGATCAGCGGATCTTCTACTTCGCGGACCATGCCACGGGCGCGATATTGCGGGTCGTGCGCTATATCCTGAGCCGTATAGACCTTTGAGGACGGGATATCCGCACCGGCCAGCATCTGCGAAAGCCCCTCGGCCGTATATTGGCCGCTCCATTGGGCGATCAAGCTATCGAGTTCAGCGGCGTGGTCCACTCGCTGCGCATTGCCCGTAAAACGCGGATCGTCCACCAAGTCGGAGCGGCCCATGAGGGCGAGCAGCTTGGCAAAGAGAGGCTCCGAATTGGCGGCGATCAATATCCACTGCTCGTCAGCAGTAGGATATGCGTTGGATGGCGCAGCCGTGGCGATCGCGCCCCCGGTTGGCTGCTTTATCTTGCCCAATGCGCCAAATTCAGGAAGCATCCCCTCCATCATGCTGAGCACGCTTTCGGTCAGCGCCACGTCGATCGTTTCGAAGCGCGCCGTGGCCCCGAACTTCTCTCGCCGCCATAGCGCGGAAACGATGCCGAAGGCGGCGTAGAGCCCTGCCAGCGAATCGCCGATGCTGACGCCCACGCGAACCGGAGGCAGGCCATGGGTTTCAGGGGGATGGTTGGTGAGATAGCGAATGCCGCCGATTGCTTCGCCGATCACGCCGAACGCCGCCTGATTGCGTCCCGGGCCGCTCTGGCCGTAGCCCGACACATGGGCCACGATCAGTCCTGGCCGCCGCTCGCGCAATATGTCCGGGGCAAGTCCCATCTTGGCAAGCTGGCCGGGACGGAAATTCTCAACGACGACATCGCAATGCTCGACCAGATCGAGCAATATGTCCCGGCCCTCCTGCGCCTTCAGATCAAGTGCGATACTGCGTTTGTTCCGCCCATGCACCGACCACCAGAGCGACCGCCCATCGATCTGCGCACCCCATTGCCGCACGGGATCACCCTTGGGCGGCTCGATCTTGATGATGTCGGCACCTAGGTCGCCGAGCAGTCGCGTGCAAAAGGGCGCAGCGACGAAATGGCCGATTTCCAATACGCGAATACCCGAAAGGACTCCACCTTCGCCACTTTGCCCATCCGTCATGCGCTTACCGATTCTTCGGCAGCGCTGCTCAGCCGCTTGTAATCGGTGACCCGCGACGGATCGATCTCGAGCGGCCTTTTGTAGGACGGGTCTTGCACGTCGCGGCTGGGCTGCGGCGCGGTTTCAGCGACCTTGAACTCGAAAGGCTGCAGGCAATCGTAATTCGGCCCGCCTTCGGGCGTCTTGGCTCCCTCGATCGTGTTGATCGAAGGGGCTACCCAGTCCACGATATATTCGCGGGCGACGATACCCCATTTGCCGTCGCGCTTTTCCATCCGGTCGATGTAGCGACCGCCGATCGCGCTGAACGGCGCTCCGGTCTTGTTCATGCCCGAATAGGACAGATAGGTTTCGCAATGCGCGACATTGCCATCGATCCAGGCGAGATGATTGCCGATCATATGCTGGGTCGAGCTGTGATTTTCGGAGTGCATTTTGCGTACCCACGGCCAAAACTCATCGGCTGAGCCGACGAACATGCTATGATCGTCCAGAGCGTCGCTATGATATGCGGACATCACCATCTCTTCATCGAGACGATCGACGCCTCGGCAGTAGCGGTTCACGACGTCCAGAATCTCCTGGCGGTCCATGAGGTAGGTCAGCTTCTCCTGCATCTCTTCCAGCGTCATTCTATCTCTCCTCTCCGGTTCCAATCCGCCGCGCGCTCGATGCGATCCAGCAGGCTGTGGGTTCCGATGGCATCAGCAAAGGCGGGGACAGTCAAAGACCCCCTGGTCAAATCGTCATGGACCGCGCGATAGGCGTGGGCGACGGCGTCGGAATAGCCCGCCGGATCGGTCGCCACGCGGCGATACTCGACAGGCACGGCCAACTCCGCGAGCGGACTGGTGCCTTGACGTCCTCGCAGGCGCACATGGCCATATTGCAGATGGCCGCTATCGCCTTCAACGACCAGCACGCCCTTGGTCCCGTTGATCTCCCAGCGGAAACTCTGTTCGGGCGCGTCGCCGCCGCGATAGTGGAGCGACACAACGGCGCCCCCTTCTAACAGGCCGCCGACGACGATCTGGTCGGGCGCAGTGGCCGATACGACATCCTCGCTATCGACCAGCCCGACCGAGACATAATGGGTTGCTAAAGTGGCATGAAGGCGGGCGAAATCGCCCAGAACCCAGGTAAATGCATCGAGCATGTGCCCGAAGGGTATGCTCAGCATGGTCGCGCCGGTCTTATCGTCGAGCACATAGGCCATGCCGCCCATGGCAACGCCGCCCCATGGAAACCCGCCGGCACCGATCACGCTGGAAGAGATCACGTCGCCAACATAGCCTTGGCTGACGAGGTCGCGCAGATAGCGTAGCACAGGCGCGCTTCTGCCCTGCAAGCCGACGAATGTCCGTACGCCGCGCGCCCTTGCGGCATTGGCGATCTCGGCGGCATCTTCCAAGTCCCTGCCGAGCGGCCATTCGCAATAGACCGCCTTGCCATGGTCAAGCGCATGGGCAACCAGTTCCTTATGGTGCGGCACCTTGACGGTCACGACCACGAGGTCGACGTCCGGATGGGAGGCGAGCTGGGCTGGATCGTCGGTAGCAAAGTCGATACCATATGCCTCGCCCGCCGCCTTGGCAGTGTCGGGCGTCGAAGCCGACAGGCCCTTGATCGCGAAGCGATCCGGCATCGCGCGAAGGGCTTCGACGTGGGCCGTGGCGGCCCATCCACCCTTGGCGCTAAGGCCAATGATACCGACACCGAGCGGCTTGCTGGCAGTGCCCATCTATCCGTCCGTCCGCTGTCCAGGAGTGAATTCGACATTCAGGCTTTCCAGGGCATGAATCTGGAAATGCTCCATGTAGCGCGGTGCAGGATGCTTATCGGATATGCGGATATCCTTTAGCCGCTCCAGCAAGCGGCCTATCGCCACGCGCATCTCCATGCGCGCCAGTTGGTTGCCGACGCAGAAGTGGATACCCCGGCCAAACGCCAGATGGTTACGGACTCCCTTGCGATCGATGTCGATCTTTTCTGGGCATTCCCACTTGGCCTTGTCATAGTTGCCCGCGAGATAGCTTAGCTGCACCACCGTGTCCTTGGGGATGGCAACACCGCACAATTCGGTATCCCGCGTCGTGAAGCGATATTGATGCGGCACGGGTGCGTGAGCCCGCAGCATCTCCTCGATGACCGCAGGGATCATCTTGGGATCGGCTATCAGCCGGTCCTTCAACGCCGGATCGCTCAGGATCATGTTCATCGCACTGGTGATGCCGGTGGTCGTCGTCTCGTTACCCGCGACCAAGACAAGCTGTGCGATCATCAGCAACTGGCCCATGGTCAACTTCTGACCATCGACATCGGCATGGACGAGGCGACTGAGCATATTGTCGTTGGGCGAAACCTCATATTCCCGCGCGCGCGCAGCCAGATAATTCTGCATGTCGATCATGCGATCGGTCAGCAAAAGTTCTCGTTCGGGTGGGCAATTGGGATCGTTGCGGTCGACCCAGGCTGTGGACCAGAGCTTGAACTGCTCATAATCCTCGCGTGCCACGCCCAATTGATCGGAGATGATGTACATCGGAAGATGGACGGCGAATCCGGCACTCAGGTCCGTTTCACCAGCCTCGATGAAGCCGTCGATCAACTCATCAACAAGGCCCAGCGCATAGGGCTCGAGCTTTTTCACATAGCTTGGCGTGAACACCTTATCGACCAGCGCGCGATGCAGACCATGCTCGGGCGGATCGGCGAACGCCAGCACATGTTCCTCGGGCCAGCCTCGCTCACGATACCGTTTCGCCACCTCCTCGGAAACGGAGGTCTGGCGGTTGATCATGATCGGCGTCTTGCTGGAGAATATCTCCGGATGGCTGTTGACGAAATTGATGTCGTCATAGCGGCTGACTATATACATGTTCGTGCCAGGGTCGCGATAGACCGGTGCCTCTTCCAGCAGGCGATTGAGAAAAGGGAATGGACAACGCTGCACCTCCGGCGATGCGTAGCTTCCCAGGTCATCTTTCACGATTTCCATATGCCTGCTCCCATTGGCCCACGGATCGAGCTCGCTATCGGAGCAGTCCCAGGTGCCATTCTTTGAATTGCCAGTAAGCCCTAGCAGACCAACCACCGTCAGCCTGTCACCGAGAACCGGGACAGGCGCCGATAATCACGTCAGTCCTGCAGCGTGAATGACGCTGCCGCGCATCTGGCGACCGCCTCGTCCTGATCGGACGACGCGCCGGAAACGCCGATGGCGCCCACGCAATGCGCCTCGTGATAAAGGGGAATCCCGCCGCGAAACGGATAGAAATCGTCGATCGCGATCATCGAAGGCATGGCCATGGCGGCCTGTTCCAACTGTGCGGTCGGCATTTTGAGCTCGAGAGCCGTACGCGCCTTTCCCTCTGCTACGCGCAGAGAGATTAAGGGAGCCGCTCCAAGCCGATCGAGACGCAGCATATGGCCGCCATCATCGACAATGCAGATGGTCACCGCCAGATTCTCGGTCTGCGCAAACGTCCTGGCAGCCTGCATGATCGCATCGACCTCAAGGGTCGTAAGATGGGGTCTGGATATCATGATCCGCTCTCCAGAGGTGCCGTCCGATAAAGGTCGAGAATCAAAGAGTCTATTTCCCGGTCCGACTTCGTACGTGCGAGCTGGCACATATATTCGGCGTCGGTTCCAACCTGGTAACGCGTCTCCGGCTTTTCAGCCTGCAACGCCTCGACGACGATTTCCGCGACCGTCTCGGGCGATGTATAGTTCGCGTTTGTCAGACCTTCATCTGCCCGATATTTCATTTGACGATAGAGGTTGCCGTAGAGGGCGGCCTCTTCGTCGGGCAGTTCGGAAATGACCTGTGCAAGCGATGCCTGGCTGCGGCGCATCATTTGCGTGTCGAGTGACCCTGGCTGGATCAGGACGACGTCGACGTTCCAAGCGCCTGCTTCCTGCCGCAACACATCGGCCAGCCCTTCAAGCGCGAATTTGGACGCGACATAGCTCGCCATCACCGGGGTAGCGACCACGCCAGACCAGGAACCGGTCAATATGATACGGCCATGGGTCTTCCTCAATGCCGGCAAGCAAGCCTGATAGACGGCCAGGTTCGAGAGACAGTTTATCTCCATCGTGCGTCGGAAGACATCGAAGGAGGTCGTCTCCGCCGGAGCGAAAGGCGCGACCGCCGCGCATATGACGACTGCGTCCAGCGATCCCATGAAATCCACGAGCCTTTCGACCTGAGCCTTGAGTAAATCGGCATCGGCCAGGTCCGCGACTTCCACAATTGCACAGCCGGGACAATCTTCGCGGAATGCTGGAACCGCTTCGGGCCGTGAAACGGTTGCACCGACCCGATAGGACGCGTTCACAAGCGCCCTGGTGACCGACAAGCCCATGCCGCCATTCGCCCCGACTACGAGCGCATTGGGAACAGTCACAGGTTGAGGCCGGCGCAGCGCGTTGCGGTCACAGGGTTTCTCGAACAAGGGCGAGTGTTCCATGATCCTCCACAGCCGTGGAAACCCGGAGCAGCGCGACCGCCATTGTTTCCCAGCCGTAGCTTTCGGGCGGACAGGTTAGCCAGCCGATATAGAGCGTCCACAACGCCGCGCGCCTGTGCTCGGTCCACAGCATTTCGAGGGTCGGCGGCGACCGCACCCCGAATTCGATCAACTTACCGCGATAATAGTCGAGCAATTCCCGCTCGTGCCTGCGTCGTTCCGCGATCGATAGCGCGGTGTTGATGATATAGGTCACATCATGCAGCGCGAAGCCCTTCACGCAAAGCTGCCAGTCATGCAGGCCGACGCTAAAGTCCGGCATCCGATAGGTATTGCCGATGTGGAGGTCGCCATGCAGCAGCGTCTGCGGCAGGGTCGCCTGGTGTTTCTTGTTGGCGACCATGCCAGCGAAAAGTTCGCGCTCTGTCGTACCCAGCCGCTCCAGAAGTTCCCGCTTGAACTTATGCAGTTCCAACTGGCTGCGGATACCTTCCTCCGGGATCACGCTGCGCATATGGGTCTCAACGCCGCCACTCAGATGGGTCTCGACCCATGAGAGGTCGCCGGCAAAGCGATCACTCTCCCAATAGGTCGCATGAACCTTGGCAATGGCGTCCAGAATGCGTTTAACATTGTCGACGCCAACCTCATCGAGATTGCTTGGGAAGGTCGCGCCGCGCTTCGTGACATCCTCCATTATGAGGAGGTAGCGCTTCGTCTCCGGATCGAAATGGCCGCCGAGCGAACCTGGCGCCTCTATGGCCAAGCCCGGCCTGATGCGGTTGTAGAAATTGACCTCGTTCGCGAAGAGCCCGTCCAACTGGCAATACCAGGCATCGGTGCCCTTCTTGCCCGGATCGAACGACAGTTTGAGTATGACGTCCCGCGGCAAGCCGGCGGGAGACCCTGCGGCGTAATCCAGTGTCGCGGTGGCGCGGGCCGAAGTCGATACGTCCCCGTCCCCATATTCATGCGACTTGACGATAGTGAGGCCGCTGACACCGGCGCCTGGGATGATGGGGCTGACAATGGCCGTCAGCAGGTCGGGCGTCAGATCAAAAGGAGAGGGAGGTATCTGCACGTTGGCAATTCCTTCGCGGTTATTCAAATAATGCGGCGAGGATATCGAGGCTGTCCGAGAGCAGCGCGAACCGGCTCGCCTCGAACGCGCGCGCCTCGTCCTCGGGCAGCGGCGTATCGTAGGTCAGGCGTCGCTCGACCAGGGTTGGGCCTTCGGCACCCACCGGCGTGAGCTGCATGGCGCCGTAAACATTGTAAACGGGCAGCGGGAGGTCGCCGACAACATCATATTCCTGCGTCCAGGTCCGATCATCCATGCCTGTCAGCACTTCGTCGAAACAGGATCCATCACCATAAGTCACCCTGCGCTTCACGCCGATGGTCAAACCATCGCCGCCTTCGAGCGAAATGACCGGGTGATGCTCGATCCAGCGTGCATGCGTCCCGAAATCTCGAATGGCCTCCCAAACTGTTGCGACGGGAGCGTCTATAATTCGGCGTGCGCGAACGGTTGGCATGGATGACGTTCCTCGTGCGTGGATGGTCGGTCAGTGAGCGGTCATGCCGCCGTCGACCGGGATTGCGGCCCCAGTGATGAAGGAGGCATCGTCGCTGGCCAGAAACGCCACTGCGGCAGCTATTTCATCTGGCCGGGCGAACCGCTTGAGAGCATGTTTATCCGCCCAGCTATCCATCGTCCCCTCGTCCATGAAGGACAGAGCGAGAGGCGTGAGAACGCCGCCCGGGCAAAGGGCATTCACCCGAATATTGTGGCGTCCATATTCCAGAGCAGCTGTCCTCGTCATGCCGACGACCGCTGCTTTGGATGCCGAATAGATCGACAGCGTCTCGAACCCGATCAGCGCCGCAACGGATGCGACATTGACGATGGCGCCGCTGCCGCCCGCGACCATGGCGGGAAGGACCTGCTTCATCGCCAGCCAACAGGCTCGCAGATTGACGTCGATCACCCGGTCAAAATCGTCATTCTCCCCGTCGGCCAGCAAGGCAGGCGTTCCGTCGATCCCGGCATTATTGACCAATATGTCGATCCGGCCCCATCGTTGCTCGGCTTCCTGCACGGCGGCGCGCAGCACCGACGCGTCTGACACGTCGCCGACCGTCGCCAGGGCGTCGCTGCCGATCGCCCCGGCGACGGCCCGCACCTTGTCGTCCAGATCGACGCACAGGACGCGCGCGCCTTCCGCCGCGAGACGCCGGACGGTCGCTTCCCCTATCCCTTGCGCCGCGCCCGTCACCAGCGCCACCCTGCCCGCCAGTCGTGGTGCCGCATCGCCGATCACAATGTCCATCCTCCATCCGCGGCATAGCTGCCGCCGGTCAGGAAGCTTGCCGACTGCGACGCCAGAAAGACGATGAGGTTCGCGATCTCGGCCGGACTTCCCGGTCGCGGGATCGGCAAGCCCGATGCGAATTGCAGAATCGGCTCGAACGCGTCCGCTCCGCCTTCGGGGCGAACCATCGGCGTGTCCACAAGGCCTGGATGGACCGAATTGACCCGGATCTTGTGCGGCGCCAGATCGAGCGCCGCCACCTTGGTCATGCCGGTCACGGCGAACTTGCTCGCCACATAGGCGATTGCGCCGCGTTCCGCCTTGAGGCCCGCCACGGACGACACATTGACGATCGCGCCACCACCCCTACCGATCATGGAGGGAGAGACCGTTTTCATGCCCAGAAAGCAGGAAATCTGGTTGATCTCGATGACACGCCGATAATCGGCTTCGCTAACCTCGAAAAGCGGTGTCGGCGTCGGAGCGATGCCGGCATTATTAACCAATATGGATACCGGGCCGAAGCTATCTTCCGCCACGGACAGGACCGTCTTCCAGTCGCACCCGTCGCCGACGTCATGCGCGACGAACCGCGCCGCCTCGCCGATCTCGGCAGCGACCTGCGTGCCGAGCGCCTGTTTGATATCGGTCAGGACTATCTTGGCGCCATGTGCGGCAAGCATCCTCGCTGTCGCGGCCCCAATGCCACCGGCCGCGCCGGTCACGATCGCGACGTCCCCCAGAAAAGTTTCGGCGTCCATATGTCGTCCTAGCCGGGGAGGCCGATCCGGAATCGACCTCCCTGTCCCACCATCAGAAACGATAGCTGAAATTCGCCCCATAGGTGCGGGGTTCGCCGGTGAAGCGGACGGCGCCGTCGCCTGCCGACGCCACCGAATTCCAGTAATATTTGTTCGTCAGATTGCGGCCGTAGATACTGACCCGCCACCCGTTGATCGATTCCACACCAAGCCTGGCGTCAAGCAACGTGTAGGAAGGCATTGCAAAGTCAGCACCTTCGCCCAGATCGGCAAACGTCTTGTCCCGATAGGTAACGGTGCCGCCGACGAACGGTGAGATATCGCCGCCGGTGTCGAACTTATATTCCGCGTCCAGGTTGGCGGACCATGGCGGCGCATAGTTGAACTGCTTGCCCGAGAAATCGAGGGGCGCGCCTGCAAAGTCGAAGCCGACATATTTGCTAACCTTGGTCTTGATATAAGTGGCGCCGCCGTTCAGCCGCAGGCCCCCGAATTGCGCCGTGATATCGATGTCCGCGCCATCCACGGTCGACTTGGGGATATTGACCAGCGTCGCCGTCACCAGCGCGCCCTGCAGGACGGGGAGGAACGAGAAGAACTGCTTGTTCACATAGTCATAGTGGAACGCCGAAGCGTTGAGCTGGACGTGATTGTCGAACAGCGTGAGCTTTGCGCCCGCCTCGTAAGAGGTTAGCTTTTCCTGCTTCACCGGCTTGATGACGGAATTGAACAGGTTGACGATGACCGGGAAAGTGCCTGCCTTGAAGCCCCGGCTTACCGATGCATAGAGCAGGACGTCCGGGGTTACCTTGTAATTGACGGCACCGCGCCAGGCAATATTATGCTCCTTCTGCTCGCCGTCCGCAAAGATGGGCAGGAAAGTCGGGGCTGCGCTCCCGCCCCCGTCGTCGATCGTGATGCACCCTCCGGAGACATAGGCAGCCGCCAGGGCCGGATTGATGGCGCCGACGATCGCTTGCGAAATACCCCGGATGCCGGGCGTGCCGCCCTTGTCGAACGTGCAGCCGTCGATCGTCTGCTTCGTTTCCGTGTACCGGGCCCCGGCCGTCAGGGTCAGGCCCTGGACGACCTCATAATCCACGCTGCCGAATACCGCGGCGCCCCGCTGGGTGAGATCATATTTCCATTCGGCAGGCGAATTGGCCGGAAAGCCGGTATAGCCCGTATAGGCGTTGGCCACGCCTTCTGTAATGTCGTCCTTGCCGTAGCTCGCGCCAAGCACAAAATTGATACCCGCATCGGCATAGTTGCCGGACAGGCGAATTTCCTGGTTGATGGACTTAATATCCGCCTTTGCAGTTGCGGGCTGCATGGGAACGGCGGTGCCGTCCTGGTCATGGGGCGAACGGAACCGCGTCTTGATGTAATTTGTGATCGAAGTCAGCGTCAACGCTTCGCTTATGTCATAGTCCGCCCGCAGCACGCCTTGATAGGTATAGCTGTCGGCGCGCGTGTCATATCCCGTGTCGAAGTCGGCGTCGCGCGCGTTGGTCGGCAGATGATCCCGATAGGCCAGGAACGGGGCTGCCGAAGCTGCGGCCGGATTCACTGGCTGGATGAGGAATGCCTGGGCCTGCTGCTGCTCGCTGCGATCCTTCGAGGCATTCAGGTTGACCGAAATCTTGAGCCGGTCGGTGGGCGTCCAGTCCAGAAGCAGCCTGCCAGCGATCTTGTTCTGATCGCCATTTTTCTGGTTGTTGAGATAATAGCCACGCTGCCAGCCGCCGAACTGCGTGGTCTGGACCGCAACGCGCGCAAGCAACGTGTCCGACAAGGGGCCGCTGACGAAGCCTTCCGCATTGGTTTCGCCCCAACGATTGACGTCCACGCGGAAGCCGGCGGAGAGATCCTTGGTGGGTTTGGCCGCAATCACGTTGATCGAGCCACCGGTCGCGTTTTGGCCAAACAGGGTGCCTTGGGGGCCCTTGAGCACTTCGACGCGCTCGACGTCCAGGAACAATGCCTGTCCCATTACCGGATAAGGCAGGGCGGCTTCGTCGATGTACGAGCTGACGGTTGGGGGAGCAGATGCCTGGAAGGAGTTGAAATTGACGCCGCGCAGCGAGAATACCGGCGGGCCGAAGACGCTGGTCGAGGCAGTAAAGCCCGGGACGATCGAACCAAGCCCTTCTGCATCTATGACACCAGCGCTCTGAAGCTGGGTTGCTGATGCGACCGAAACGCTGACGCCCACATCGTTGAGGCGTTGCTCACGCTTTTGCGCGGTGACGATGATGTCACCCAAGCCGGATTGGTCGGCGGCCGGCTGCTCGGCCTGCGCTGGCGCACCATCGGTCTGAGCGCTGGCCTGAGCCGCCATCAGGATCGACGACCCTGTCAACGCGATGATCGCCGCAGACGTGTGGAACTGGTGCTTCATGGTACCCCTCTCCTGACATGCCCCTCCTTGGGGTCTATGTCATATTCTTTAGTGTCAGGAGGGATGGACCGCTGTCACCTAGGGGGGTGACTGCTCTGCGGAACGTCGGATTTTTCGTCGGCTGCTGCTGGTCACACGTTGGGAATGACGATTGCAGGTACTGGCCAAGCCCCTGCAATCGCATATCGAGCCAGATCGTGCCTTCAGTCTTCCCCCTCGTCTGCTACCCACCGGACGAACCTGTGCAACGGATAGAAGGCATCATGCGGTCGACCCAGCGAACTCTCCATGGCTTCGCCGAGCGGGACGACGCGCTGCACGCCTGCGCTCGCCAGCGCATCGCGGAACTCGGCTTTTCGGCCATTGGGATAGACACCGACCGTCTGGGTTGCGACGTTCGCGCGGAGGACCCCTTGCCGGAGATTGTCGACCGCCACGACATTGACCGTCTTATCGGAAGGGTGGAAATCGACCGGCGCCTGGGAGCGAATGACCATCCCGCGCCCATCGGGCCGGCCAAACACGCGGTACATAGGCTCCAGCATCGAAACGCCCTCCACATGATCCCTCAATTCAGCGGTCGGCAACGGCCCCTGCCCATCGCCATAGCGCGAATCCTCACCCAGAGCCTCGAGCAAGTGGCCGCAATAGCGATCGGCGTCCTCGACGCTGCCCTCGATAAACTGGAAGCGCGAAGCCACGCACGCATCCTGATTGCAGACCTTGACGTCGGCGCTCGCTCGCCAGGCCACCGCTTTGAGTGTCTCTTCGGAGGCAAAGGCTTCCTTGCCGATCAGTGACATCGAGGTCTTGGGATCGAAGGAAATGAGTTCCAGGCCGGGGCCTATATATTGCTGAATGTGCCGCATCGACGCTTCGCCGCCCCAGGCGACGACCTTGTCGAAATATTGCGCACGGTAAATACCCGATTCGACGCGCTCGTCGCCCCCTGGCCAATAGGCTGCGCTGAACGAGCGTACGACCGGGTGATCCTTGTCGATATCCGCCAGAGTCCGGAGAATCGCGGTCGCGGTAAACAGGTCGTTGGAAGGCAACTTGATCAGATGTACGCCTTTGCTGAGCGCGCCGCGGGCGATCGTGAGCCCGGATACCATGGGCGAGTTGCCGGCTACGACGTGCACCATCCTGGACGGAAAAGCACGAACATGATGGTGCCCGCCCCGCTCGCTCGCCTGCCAGCCGTCAAGGGCGGCAGCGCCGACGATCTCCATGTCGGCCATCAAAGCGGATCTGTCGAATATCCTGGGTATGTCCATATAGGTGTTTTCGACGATCCGCTGACCGAGCGGCGACGCCTTCGCCGACATCGCAGCCGCTTCCTGCAGATAGATGTTGGAGTCGAACGCCAGCCGTTGCCCCAGTTCCACAAGAAGATCGACGATTTCGGCGATCGGCGTATCGAAGGCTGGGCCTGGTTCGCTCCTGGGCCATATCAGACGGTCCAGCCGAAGCGCCGGCGTCGTGAACTCGCCGCCCAGATCCCGCGACCGGTAGACCGCATCTTCACCCGTCTCATAGGTGCCGCGAATGAAATGCGGAACCCGCAGGCGCGCGGTGGTCGCAGGTGTCATTTCCAATGTGTCAGCCATTGATCGATCCTCTCACATAACTGTCGATAGTGCCGGCGCAGGAGAGCTTGTCGTCTCCCTCCGGCAGATCCTGATATCGCGTGATGGACTGGACGATCGGCGCGCCATCGTCGAATCTCACGCTAACCTTGTCCCCGGTAATGAGACCACCCCAGCGGCCCTCGAGCGAAAGGTCGAGAAAGGCCATCCGGCCTTCGACCGGCTTGCTGCCACTCGCGTCGTTGAGAAGCGTGATTCCATCCCGGTCAAGCACGAGGGGAATGACCCATGGCGGGACCACATATCCCTCCGCTTTGCTGGAATAGGGCAGGGGGACCTGCATTTCGACCATGCCATAGGTGTGTGCGATATTGTCCTGCGGCAGGGCGAAGAAATCATAGACCCGCTGCTGATAACCTTCGGGCAACTGCGCGCCCTTCAGCCCCCCCCCGAACATGATGACGGAATCGGGATGGAAATCGCCGTCCTTTATGCCCTTAGCCGCAGCATGTTCGGCCAGTTCGTGGAAATAAGGCCAAAGCGTATGCAGGAAGATCGGCCGATGGCGATTTTCCAGGATATTATCGTAGAATTGCGTGATGGCTCCCCGCACCGCCATGGATTTCTCGCATGTCTTGCGCTCGAATTCCTCGACTTCTTCCGGTGCGGCCTTGCCCTGCGCAATCTGGGTCCGCAGCCTGCCCATATAATTGGTATCGGCCGCCCGTGTCGGTATGTCCGTGAGGAAATGAATATCCCCGGGCGCACCGATCGCAGCGGCCATAGCCTGCTGGATTTCCGAAAAGCGATGGGGACTATGGCGCGGGACGCCGCAGTAGCATGGGCGGTCGGCATTGGGGTTGAGCGAAGGCGCCTGCCATATGGTCCCGTTCAACAGACCGGTAAACGTGCGCTCGCGATCGACTTCGGTCTGGTTGAGAAAAGACGATTTGCCCGAGGTCCCGCTTGACGCAAAAACATAATGTCCAGCCTCGCGCAACCGCACCATCCAGTCATCGACATCCTGAACGCCGCGCATATCGATGTCCTGAGAAATCTTGCGAGTGGAAAGGCTCTGCAGCCAGAGATTCATCATCTCCCATCTCTGATTGTCGACTAGGCTTTCGGGATAGCTTTTATAGTTAGTATGGGAAAAAAGCAGCGGCACGAGGTCGTCGAACGAGTCGATTGCGTCCACGCCGGTATCATGCGCGCGCTTGTCGAGGACCGCGATCTGGCCCCGCCGCTGCTTCACGCGTTCCCGCGCTGCGTGGAGTTGCAATTCAGCCAAATTGTCGGGGCCGTTGTCGTAGACATTAACATCCCCAATCAGGGACAGCAATTTATCCAGAGCAGACATGACAGTCATCTCTCCAATTTATTAGTTATGATTTAGCTGAATACAGGACTCAGCTACCAGCTCGATAATTTGAGGGATTTCATCGATATTCTTAGTTTCAACTGCTCATTTTCATGAACAGTTGACGACTAGGGGACGATTCATTCCCAAGGCGGTGGCCTTTAACTGTTTATCTGCCCGTGCCCGCTACCGGGCAATCGGATTAATTACCCAAGGCTGCGATAGGCCGGAAACCACGGTCGAATATCTCGACGAGATAGTCGACCCACTTCTGTGTCGTTTCCCGGCCCGGCGAGAAGCCGAATGCCGGCTCCATCACATTCTCGTTCATGATGAGCTGGCAGAGCAGAATTTCGATGGTGAAGGTCGTGAAGTTCGGGTCCAGATCCGCGCGGTAATAGCCCAGTGTCACCAGTCGACCGATGATCCGTTTGAGCACGCGTGTCGGCCGCGAGCAGAGCTGTTCGACATAAAGCTGCTTGAGTTGGGAATTGAACTGGATTTCCGTGATGAGGAGCCGCAGGCCCACGGAATGCTCCGAATAGGTCTCGATGATGGACTCAATGATGATCCGGGTGGGGTTGCGCTCCTGAAGATCGATCTTCTCGATACTCTTTTCGATAATGCAGAAGGCGTCACTCAGCCGCTTGAGCAGATGATCGACCAGAGCAAGGAACAGATTGTCCTTGTTCTGGAAATAATAGCCGATCATGGCCTTGTTGACCCCCGCGACGGCAGCGATCTCTCTCACCGTGATCTCACCCCGGGGCTTGTCGTGCAGCAGGGAGACGGTAGCGTCGATCAGTGCATCGGCAACATGGCGGTCCAGTTCGGCGCTGGGGCGACCGACGGCGAAGGCCTTTGGGTCCATGCGGATGCTGGTCATAGCCCTGAGACGCCAAGCTTCATCCGCACAGGACATCAGCTGGCGCTTGCTCCCTCCTCATTGCTGCCCGTCTCGTCGCCGACTATTACGGCACCTGCGGGTCTGTTCACCACACCACGCTAATCCCTATTTCCGATAGCGCTGTCCCCTTCGACAGGGTCTTGTCAGCCCTCCCCGACCAGCAGGTGGACAGTTGGCGCATTCACGGATGCTCGACGAGATCGGCGCCCATGTCGATGACAAATCGATAGCGAACATCATTTCTCCTGAGCCGGTCCAATGCCTCGTTGATCTGCGATCTGCCGACCCGTTCGATTTCGGGCTTTATGCCGTGGGTCGCCGCAAAATCGAGCATCTCCTGCGTCTCGGCAATCCCGCCCGTCATCGAACTGGTAACGATCAATCGACGCCAGGCGAGCATCATCGAACTTATGGCGAGTGGTTCGGCAGGCATCCCGATCATGCAAAGAGTGCCGTCCAGCTTGAGCAGCCCCAAATAGGGCGTTGGATCGTGCGGTGCGGAAACCGTATCGAGAATATAGTGAAAGCTTCCGCCATGGCTGGCCATCTGCTCCAAATCGCTGGAAACCACAGTCGAATCAGCGCCGAAGCGCAGGGCGTCTGCGGCCTTCGCTGCTGTCGTGGTGAAAACAACGACTTGGGCGCCCCAAGCCTTTGCCCATTTGACGGCGAGATGACCCAGCCCCCCCATTCCAACGATACCGACCTTGTGGCCAGACTGAAGATTGGCGCGGCGCAACGGCGAATAGGTCGTGATGCCAGCGCAAAGCAATGGTGCGGCATGGGCTGGATCGAGCAGCGGCGGGATCATCACTGCGAAATGTTCGTCGACGACATAGTCGTTCGAAAAACCGCCATAGGTCATCGTCCCGAGACGGTCCGCCCCGCCAAACGTCGGCGTGGCGCCGGTCTCGCAATATATCTCCTCACCATGGCTGCAAGGTTCGCACGTACGGCATGAATCGATCACCGTACCGATGCCGACCACATCTCCGATGCTGAACTTCTCGACGCCTGAACCGACCGCCGTGACGCGGGCGATAATCTCGTGCCCTGGCACCAGCGGATAGCTGTGAAAGCCCCAGTCATTGTCGATCGCATGAATGTCGCTGTGACAGATGCCGCAAAACAGGATGCTGGCCGCGATATCATTTGGACCCAGCGACCTGCGTTCGAATTCGAAGGGCTCCACGCACGCGTTTCGCGCGAGTGCCGCATAGCCATGGGAAAATGCCACAATCGATCCTCTTATTGTCAGTAAAGCCGACTGGGAAAGCGCGTCGGCGCGGCAGCGCCGTTCAACGAAAGCTATAGCTCAGCCGCAGCATCAGTTCGCGTCCCCTCGTAATGGGGCCGACCGTATCGCCCAGAACACCTGCGGTCGTGCCGCCCGAAGCCGGCGTGCCGGAGAAAGGATTGTCGATGCTGCGCGTCCAGAAATATTTGTTGGTCAGGTTTCGGCCGATGAGCGCCACTTGCCAGCCGTTATCCTGTTGCCCCAGGCGGACCGAAGCACCCAGCAGCGCATAGGAGGGCGAGCGCCCAGCCGCCTTTGAGGATGCGTCGGTCAGATAGCTGTCGCTGTACGTCATGTCCGCGCCTAGCCCCAGTTCCAGGCCATTCCCTACCGCAACATGATAGTCAGCGCTCAGATTGCCTGCAAATTCCGGGGCGCGGAGCAATTCCGTCCCGCTCAGATCCTGCAGCAACGCCATGTTGCCAGAGACGCGATTAAGTTGATTGAGACAGGGCACCGGCGAATTGGCATTCTGCCCGCGATAGCATGTCGCCTGATAGTCGAGATAACGACCGCGATTATAGGACAGCGCCCCATCGATCCTAAGCCCGTCGACCGGCGGGCGATAGCTGAAATCGAACTCGACGCCTTTTGAACTGACCTTGCCGGCGTTACGCAGTTCCTGAACCGTGCCCCCACCCGTGGTCACCGTCACCTGCAGGCCTGTGACCCTGTAGGAATAAAGCGCCAGATTGGCATGCAGCGTTCCGTCGAGCAGGGCGACTTTAGCCCCTCCTTCAAAGCCCTTTATCAGTTGCTGGTCGTAGGACAGATTGGTGGCGAAATTGGCGGCACCCGAGTTGAAGCCTCCCGACAGGAAGCCTTTCTTGTACGAACCATAGACCGTCATGTCCTTGCTCGGCCGCCAAGACAGCGTGAATTCCGGCGAAAAGTTATTGAAGCTTCGCTTGGCGACGATAGCTGTCTGTTCGATCAGCGGGTTCGATGGATTGCGCGTGGTGTCCGTTCCGATGAACGGGAGCTTCTTCCGCTCCTGAGAATAGCGTCCGCCGGCAGAAATTTCGAGGGTCGGCAATATATCGAACGTGCCTTGGGCGAAAGCTGAATAGCCCAAGCCATCCTGCTTGAGCAGATATTCGAGTATTTCCACCGGCGCATTGGCATTGAGAAAACTGTGAGCACCGGACTTGACCCGAGAATCCTGAAAATGCCCGCCGGTCGTAAAATTGAAGGGCCCATCAAAGTCGCTTGTAACCCGAAGTTCCTGCGAAAATTCATCGATCGAAAGATAGTTTCGTCCGTGAATATAGGTCGATGGCACATAAGAAGCTGTAAAATTCCCGACGGAATCCAAGGACGTCGAATAATAGCCCGTGACGGATGTCAGCGTGATCGTGTCGGAAGGCTGGTAATTCATTTCCAGACCCGTGAGCACTTGCTTCTGGGTAAGAAATGTTCCGCGGCCGTCGAATGATGGGTCGAGTCCGGCAAAATTTGCGCCAGCATCAGCCGAAGACACCGTGCCGTTCGCCCGGCAATCGTCCACGCCGCCTGTCTGGGGAGCACCAAGCGGACAATCGACGAACTGGAGGTTCGCGGCCGAACTATCGCCTGTCCGCTTGCTAAAGGTGAATTTGAGACGCGCATCGAAGCTGTCCGATGCGTCGAACTTCAATGTGCCGCGAACGGCAAACTCATTCTGTTCGGGCGAACGGGCATGGGCGGGCTGAAGCGGGGCGTTCGCCGGAATCTGACTCTTCACCCAACCTTTCATGGTCGATCCATAGGCGGCCAGGCGAAAGCCCAGGCTGTCAGTCAACGGTCCTGAAATAAATCCATCGCCGCGGAATTCGCGGGCCTCCATTTCGTAGCTGCTGGCGATCTTCCCCGTCCAGGATGAGGTGGGATCGGCGCTGCGAATGGATATCACGCCGCCGGGGCTGTTCTTTCCGTAAAAGAGAGCCTGCGGCCCTTTGAGGACTTCGACTTGGGCGACATCCATTTCAGCCATACGCCGCACGCTTGCGCGCGCAATCTGAACGCCATCGATGTTGAAGGAAACGGCTTGGTCGGCAAAGGGATTGGAATCAGCGCCACTGATGCCGCGCAGGACGATATTACCGCCCTGGATCGTACCGCCGCCTTCTCCCACGATCAGTTGGGGGACCAGTCGTGCCAGTCCGTCTATGGAATTGACGCCGCGTTGTTCCAGTTGCGCGGCGGTTACCGCCGTTACCGCCACAGGCACTGAAATCAGTGTCTCTTCACGCTTTCGGGCAGTAACGACGATGTCACGATCCACGGCGTCAGCGGCCTCACCTACCGCTTGCGCCGTCGCATCGTCAGACATTATCGTTGCGGCAGTGCTCATCAGGAAAATGGCGTGCGACGTCCATTTCCAGCATCCCCTGGTCATTACATCTCTCCATAATTATTTTGTTTTGGCAGTTTTTCTATTTTGCGATGACGACGCTAAGTCGTGTTTGTTGCGCGCATCTAAAGGATTGATGGCAAGGATATATCTGCCGGGCGGGGGAGCAATGAGTTTAATTACCCAAGCGTGCGCGGAGAGATTAGGCGGACGAAAGGCGGCCAGTTGGGGATTGAGCGTCCGCAAAAGTGAAGCTGCGCAGCCTTCATCAGAGATCTTGCCAAGGTTGGGCGTTGCCGGGATCCTGAGGAAACCTGGTGGGCCCTATGCTCACCGTTGCGATACCGGTTAGCATCGTATTTCAGCAAGTGATGGCGCCACGTGACCGGTCGCGCTCTATGCCGCTGCCTATCGGCCCCGGCACCCAGCCCCTGCGGGTCTGGTCCATGCGGTAACGATCGCTGGCGCGGGCTCGGCCGCTTGCGCGCCGACATGCGGACGCCACGCTGACGCGCGGCGGCGTCTTGAGGTGAGCCTCTCCCAGGACGCGGGAGTAGGCGGCGCTCCCTTCTAGGCCCTTGGCGATCGCCGGCAAACCGCTGCGCAAGCTTGCGGCTACTCCACTGCGTTGCGCAGATAGGTCAGAGTCTCGCCGTCATCCAGCCAGGCGATTTCCGGCAGGAAACCTTCCATAAGTTGCAGGATGCGATGGGAGCGGTCGACAAAGGCGTTCAGCAGGTCATCGAATTGGAATTGGCCGAGAGCGCTGTGACGGCGATTTCGAACGGCGACTCTTTCCACAACCCGTTCTTGGCGATGGTGACGTCGTAGCCGGGCATATCGTCAGGACCTGGAAATCCTGCTCTGTAGAAGTCACCGGCGAAGCGAAACGGCTCTTCCTGCCAGACCTTCTCCATGATCGTAAGAGCCTCAATCTGCCGATCGGGCAATTGCGACAGATTCTCGAAGCCGTGCAGGATCGCGTCGGTATGGTGACCGCCTGGGCCGACGCCGAGATAGTAGCGCCCTTCGAGCACCTGACTGAGCCAACCGATGCGGATCGCGAGCGTCGCTGGGTCATGATAAGGGAGAAGGTGCGCCATCGGCGCGAACCGGAGCTTCTCCGTCACCATCGCCGCAGATGCGATAATCGCCTCGGGCATGGGAATGTTTTCCAAGGCAAGAGTATAATGCTCACCCACCAGAAAGTCAGAAAAACCCGCCTTGTCGCATACCTGCGCCAGCTCGATGGACCAATCGAAGATTTGCTTCGGGGTCCGTTGAGGCTGGTTGTAGGGGGTGTGAAACAATCCGCACTTCATCACGCATCTCTCCTGTGCCGGGTGCCTGACGCGCATGAGACGCAGCCGTCAGAGCAAGGTTATGGGCAGCCTTTCACGGCAGCTCTCGTCGTTACCGGACACAAATGACCGCTTATTCAGCGATTCGTCAACACCAATGTTGATGGTTCTATTTTTTTCGCGCGGCCGTGGGTGGTTGCAGGCCCTCCATGACGAGGCGCAGGGCGCGATCGAACTCGCGATCACGGTCATCCTGATCCCATTCCGTCGCGCCGGCCGCCAGCATCATGGTGAGGCGGTGAACTTCGGTAATAGCGAAGTCGGATCGAATGAGGCCAGCACGCTGGGCGCGTGCAATCGGAACGGAGCAGACCCCCTCCATGCGAGCGCGCAGTACAGCGATTGCCTGGCGACCTTCGGCGCCATGCTGGATGGCTACGGCGTTGGCCAGCGCTGCGTAATCCGTGCGGCTCTCGCACATCTTCCTGACCATCAGGAGAAAGGTGTCAGGCCGGTCGTGATGTTCGTCCGCTATTGCTGCGACATCCTCGATGCGACGTTCCATGACGGCAAGAGCGAGCGCGTATCGATCGGCAAAGTTCCGGTAGAGCGTAGTACGGCCGACGGAAGCCTCCGCAGCGATCGCATCGAGCGCCACGGCATATCCGTGCCTTGCGAATATCGTAGCCGCCGCCGCGATAATCCGCTCACGCCGATCTTTGGCATCTCTGCGCACACCCAACTCCAGTCGTCTATCCGGACATTATTGTCCGTAATCGATCCCGTTGCGCGTAACCAGCTTTATCGAAGGCGGGCGACGCTCGGAACCTCCCTCCAGCGTTCGTTGGCGCAATGTCTGGATCGCAAGAGAGCCGCGACGGCCTAGCGGTCACCCGTCTCGAGGGACCGATGTACATTGGTCATAAAAGCCTTGATCCGGAGAAGACCGAAGAAATCGAGCATCAGTGGCAGAGCTATCTGGAGCATCCTGGCCGCATCTTCTTCGCTGATCGCGCCATCCGACCCGCTGAAGAATATCGATGCCTCATGCCGGGCGACCAGTTCTGCGGCTTCGCGATAGAAGCTGATATTTTCCGGAGGGAAGCCCTGTTCCTCGACAAATCCCGCTTCCCGTATCTTTCCCCATATTTCCACAAGTCGCGCATCGGTCAGGCTGAGGCTGCAACCGCTCTCGGTCGGCAAAAGCGTCAGCATCCCCATTGCCTCGAACGCACGGGCATCGCGTTCGGCGCGGGGATAGCGCTCGCAAAGGCTTTGCAAAGAGACCGATGTCGGTTGCTCCAGTCCAAAAGAGCGCGACAGCAACGCCTCCAGGTGACTGTAAGCCGATGCGGGACCTGGGCGTTCGAGCGCTTCTCCCGACAGGGCGGATCTGATCTCCTTGAGCGTCATGCGCGAAGTCTGTTGCAAATGCCTGATCGTGGCGATGCCGCTGACGTGCCCCTCGTCATATTCCGCAGCATTTCGCGCTGGGCGCTGTGGCTCGGGCAACAGGCCCTCACGGATCATGATCCGTATGACCTCGCGATCCACGCCGGTCCGTTCTTCGAGTTCGCGCATTTTCATGTCGACTACCTAAGCGCGTGACCGCGTTCGGCGCAAATGTTTCGGATCAACGCCCGCGTTGAAAGTTCTTGCGCGGTATTTTTCGTGCGTGTAAAGAACACGCATGGCCCGGGAACGGCTGGGCGTGTTGAGATAAGGAGAGCGATCTTGGCTACGATGCCTGAACATATCCCTGAAACGATGTCGCGCGCCCGCGCTCCCCGCCCGGATCATATTCCGGAGCAATATGTGCATGAAATCGACATGTACGCACTCGAAGGCATCGAGCAGGGCTATCATGAGGCGTGGAAGAATATCCCCAAGCCCGACATGCCCGATCTCATCTGGACCCCCTTTACCGGCGGTCACTGGATCGCGACCAATGGGGATACCGTCCGCGAGGTCTACAGTGATCCTACCCGCTTCTCGAGCGAGGTCATTTTCCTGCCGAAGGAAGCTGGCGAAAAGTACGAGATGGTCCCGACCCGCATGGATCCGCCCGAGCATACGCCTTACCGCAAGGCGCTCGACAAGGGGCTCAGCCTTGCCCAGATTCGCAAGGTCGAATCGAAAGTGCGCGAGGTCGCGGTCGATCTCATCGACAGTTTCGTCAGCCGGGGCGAATGCGACTTTTCGGCCGAATATGCCAATGTCTTCCCTGTCAGAGTCTTCATGGCGCTTGCAGACCTCCCCGAAAGCGACGTGCCCACGCTCAGCCGCTTCGCCAAGATGATGACGCGCCCGGAGGGCAACACGCCCGAGGAAATGGCCAAGCATCTTGAGGAAGGCAACAAGGGCTTCTTCGCCTATGTCGAACCGATCATCCAGGCCCGTCGAGGCAAGGAGGGCGAAGATCTGATCACCGTCATGGTGAATGCCGAGATTAACGGCGAGCGGATCACGCATGACAAGGCGCTCGGTCTCATTTCCCTGCTTCTGCTGGGTGGTCTCGATACGGTCGTGAACTTCCTCAGCTTCATGATGATCCACCTTGCGAAGAACCCGCAGGTAGTCGAGGAATTGCGCGCTGATCCCCTGAAGCTGATGCGCAGCGCGGAAGAGATGTTTCGGCGTTTTCCGGTTGTTTCCGAGGCGCGCATGGTCGCGAAGGACCAGGATTTCCGAGGCATCGAACTCAAGCGGGGCGACATGATATTGCTGCCGACCGCTTTGCATGGCCTGGACGACCAGTTGAACGACGATCCCTGGCGCATCAATCTCGAACGTCGCGGCATCTCGCACAGCACCTTCGGCGGTGGTCCTCATCGCTGCGCCGGCCTCCACCTTGCGCGAATGGAAGTGATCGTCACCATCGAGGAATGGCTCAAGCGCATTCCCACCTTCGCCATGAAGCCAGGTGCGCAGCCTATCTATCATTCCGGCATCGTTGCTGCTGTCGACAATGTCCCTCTGATCTGGTCGGAGCGCTGAACTTATGCCGAGTATCAATGTCATGACGCGAACGGGCGAATCGCGCATAATCGAAGCGGCTGAAGGCATCAGCGTGATGGAAGCGGTCAGGGACGCCGGGATCGACGAGCTGCTGGCGCTATGCGGTGGATGTTGTTCCTGCGCGACCTGCCATGTCTATGTGGCGGAGGAGTTTGAAGATCGGCTGCCCCCGCTCTCCGATGATGAAAACGACCTGTTGGACAGTTCCGATCACCGGAACGAGCGCTCGCGTCTGGCGTGTCAGCTCGTGGTCAATGCGGGCATGAACGGGATGGCGTTGACGATCGCGCCCGAAGACTGACCTCAACCCGTTAGATTGACGAACACTGCGGAGCGCGCCCTACCGGTCGCGCTCCGTACGTCGTTCGAGCGATGTATGTTGGCTTATCGCTTCAGGCCACCGGGCGCTGCATGCACACCAGGGGAATGCCGGCGAGCCGGCATTCCCGATGGCGATGCAAGTCACGCCTGCGACTGCACCAGGCGCATAGCCGGCTCAACGAGCGGTCGCTTGGCCACCACCTTCAGACCAAAGCCTTCCAGCGCAGTCATCTTCGTCGGGCTTGAGGTGAGAAGGATCATTTCGCCTACCCCCAGATCAAGCAACATCTGTGCTCCGATACCGTAGTCGCGATACCCGTGCGTGTCGGAATAGGCTTTGCGGTTGCCCTTGATCCGCTCCGAAATCGACGACGGATTGGGATCGGATACGAACACCGCCACGGCTGGCCCGTCATAATCCGAAAGTGCAGCCAGTGCTGTCGGGACATAGTTGCGATGCGCTTCCCGCCAGCCCAGAATATCCGCCGTCAGATCCAGCTGATGCACGCGCACCAGCGTCGGTTTATCCTTCGTCGGCGAGCCCCGGACGAGCGCGACATGCTCGGCGCCATCTATCTTGTTGCGATAGACGATTACCTGGAAGTCACCATGCCAGCTCTCGAACGGCGCCTCAGCCACGCGCTCTACCAACGTCTCCAGACGTCGACGGTAGGCGATAAGGTCGGATATCGTCCCGACCTTCATCTTGTGTTCGCGGGCGAAGCGCAGGAGATCTGGCAAGCGACTCATCGTGCCGTCGTCATTCATGACCTCGCAAATGACGCCAGCAGGCGTGAGGCCCGCCAGGCGCGAGATATCGACCGCTGCCTCGGTATGGCCAGCGCGAACGAGCACGCCGCCGTCGCGGGCGGTAAGCGGGAACACATGTCCCGGCGAGACGATGTCATGCGCCTGCTTGGACGGGTCCACCGCAACGGCAATCGTATGCGCCCGATCATGCGCCGAAATTCCGGTTGAAACCCCTTCACGGGCTTCGATCGAAACGGTGAACGCAGTGCCGTGACCGCTTTCGTTGCGGGTTGCCATGGGACGCAGGTCGAGTTGCTTGGCGCGTTCGTTCGTGATCGCAAGGCAGATCAGGCCACGGGCATGAGTGGCCATGAAGGTAATGATCCTCGGTGTCGCGAACTGCGCGGGAATGATGATGTCGCCTTCGTTCTCGCGATCGGGCGCATCCACCAGGATATAGGGAAGCCCGTTTCGCGCATCCTCGATGATCTCTTCGATCGGCGCGATTTCACCATAGTCAGTCATTGGAAAAAGCCTTTGAAATATGCGGTAACATGCTGTGGAAGTGAGGCGACGGCGACGCCGTCGGTGAAGTCCCGGACGTAGCCGACGATGCTGGTCGCAGTGTCGAAATGCTCCTGGGAATAGCTGTGGCAGGCGTCGCGCATCGATGGTGCGGCATTGAGCGGCACGGCCGGCGAAAGATCGACCAGATGCCGCCGGCCCCGGGCGACGAAAACACCGCGCTGAAGCATGATCGCCAGATCGAGGTCGTCCCCGCTGAACTGCTCACGCGCCCAGGACAGAAAGCCCTTCATCAACGGTTTCCCGGCAAGATGCGAAGGCTCGACCACCTGATGGTCCTGAACATACCAGTTGTGGACGATCGCCCCGTCTCGCTCGACCTTGATCCATACCGGCCCACCCGCCTCGTCGGGTATCTCGATCAGAACCTCGCGCTTGAGCGGTGCCTGACCGGTGGCGCTCCTGAACGCCCAATATGCCAGATCCATCAGATGCGTGCAGTTGAGGACAGGCGGCAAACGCTCGCGGAACGCCAGCATGTCACCATCGACAGGGAGGCCCTTCAACTTGCCTAGCGGACGGGCGGCCGACCCGCAGCTGGTCGCTGGCCCACGCGCCACACTCGCTTCGATATCGGTCACATGGCCATTGGCATGATGCATGACCAGCCACATCGAATGATGGGTATCGTCGAGCGTGACGAGGATTTTTCCGGGCACGCGGAATGTTCGAACCAGCCGCCGAAAGCAGCCGGTCCCGTATTCCGGGTTCACAGGAAAATGGCGTAGACTCACTTATTCCTCTCCAATTTTCACCTTATATGAAAACCGGAAATCGTCAACGCCGACGTTGACGTTGATCAGGCCGCTTGCCTCCCACGAGCGTTAAGTGCAAGTTCGAGGGCATGAACGATAAAAGCAGCAATATTTCCAAACGCCGGCGGACGGCTCGTGCAAAGGATAGCGCCGATTATGTCGCGAAGCGGGCGGAGGTGCTGGGCGCGGCCGCCACTTTGTTCAAGCAGCAGGGCTTCCATTCCACGCGGCTCGTGGATGTCGCCCGAGAAGCCGGTCTCGATCGGGCTACCATCTATTATTATGCCGGTAGTAAGGAGGAACTGCTGCAGGATATCGTCGGGGGTGTTCTCGACACGGCGATCGCCGCCGCGGAGGAATTGCGTGCGAATGACGCGCTTACCGGCATGCAGCGCCTGCATCAGATCTTCGTGATCCTCATGACGAGCTATGAGGAAAATTATCCGGCGACCTTCGTCTATATCCAGGAGCAGATGCATCAGGTGGGCGTGCAGGAAACCGAATGGGCACAGTTGATCATGAAGCGCACGCGTCTGTTCGACCGAATGCTGATCGACTTCATTAAGGAGGGTATTGAGGATGGCGATCTGCGATCGGACATCCCGCCCCGTCTCCACGAGAATGCCCTGTTCGGGATGCTGAACTGGACGCATCGCTGGTTCGTACCCGGTGGCAGCCTGACCGGACGACAGGTCGCAGAGTCATTCTGGTCGATCTACACGGGCGGAGCGCTCACGGACGCGGGCCGTGCGAAGGCCCTTCCATCCCCGCCGGTCCTGAGCGCCATCACCGGCTGAGGTCGCCCAGCACGCAAACCCTGGACTGCCGCCCGAATATCTCCAGCATATGCTGCGTGTCGGAATATTCCCGCACGCTACATATCCGGTCACCTTCGAGATCGAACCTGAAATGATAGGCATTGGCATAGACGCGCCCGTCGCACAGCCTTGCATGGGAAGTCGCTTCCGCCGACACTTGTCGACCCTCGCCGATCATGCTCGACGGCGTGATCGTCAACGCCCCGTCGAGATAGAGTGCTTTGACGTTCCGCAGCAAGCTGCCCAGCGTGGCCTTGTCGATCGTTCCGGACATGCCGTCCAAGTTTCCCAAGACCCACCAGGTCGCGTCTTCGGTAAGATATTCGAGGATCGACTCTACATCGCCTGATGAAAAGCTATCCAGAAACGCGGCAACGATAGCCTTGGGCTCGCTCACGAAGCCGGCTCTTTGAGCCTATCCCTCAGCGCCCGCTTGTCGATCTTAGTGGCGGACATCGGCCATTCGGACGCAGCAAGAAATATGATTGCGCGCGGGACCTTGTAGCTTGCGATCCGGCCCCGGCAGTGCGCGATGAGACCCTCTTCGTCGACTTCATGTCCCGGATGGATTTCGACGAACGCAACCGGAACTTCATCGAGGCGGATATCAAAACGGCCGACCACCTCGGCAGTTTTGACCGCTGGATGGGTCGATAGAAAGGCTTCGATCTCGACTGCGGCGACATTTTCTCCACCGACCTTGAGCATATCCTTGTAGCGACCGCCAAAAACGAGGCTTCCGCCTGGAAGCCGGGTATATAGATCGCCGGTCTTGAGCCAGCCGTCCGGTGTGAGGGCTTCCGCTGTCTTCTCAGGCGCTGCCCAATAACCCTCCATCACATTATAGCCGCGCACCCAGATTTCGCCGAGCGTGCCATCGGGAAGGTCGATGCCTGTTTCCGGATTCACAATCCGAATCTCGATGCCAGGACTCGCCTTTCCATTGGTGGTTGATCGCGACACCCGATCTTCGTCGGGATCGCTCAAGGCGAAGACGCCGGCCGTTTCGGTCATGCCGCAGCCCTGTAGCACCTCGCAATTTGGAAGCAGCGTCTGGACCAAATCGACCTGCGCAGGGGGGGCGATGATGCACAGATGCCGCATGCTGGCGAGTTTCGCCGGATCGAAGCTCGGGTGCCCAAGGAGGCCCTGCATGATCGCTGGGAACCAAGGCCATGTCAGGGTGACCTTTTCGTCATACATGAGCTGAAGCGCCCGGCCGGCATCGAAATAGCCGTCGGTCAGAAACGTACCGGCGCCTCCGAGCGTACCGACAAATGGCGCGAAGGTTCCGATATGGAAAAGGGGTCCGGCACCCCACACGACATCATGCTCTGGCGCTTTCAGCCGATATCGAGCCCGCTCTACGGGGCCACGTGTGACCGCCTCGTGACTGAGGACGCAGCCCTTCGGGTTGGCCGTCGTACCCGAGGTATAGATGATGAGCGCGGCATCGCGCACCCGAACCTGCTGTCGCCTGGTTTCGATAACCGACGGCTCGATATGATCGGCCAGCGCCTGAAACGCTGCGACGTCCATGACACCTTGCCCGCCACTGCCCCGCACGAGGACGATGTGCTCCAGATGCGGCGCAGGTTCGCCTTCAAGGCCGCTTGCCAGCACTGCGGGGAAATCCACCGGATCGTCGGGATGGCGGCTCGTTAGGATCGCCACGAGGTCGGCATTGCGGATGATATACCCCAACTCCGTCGCCTTGTGGCGCGCGTTCAGCGGCACGGCAACGCAACCGAGCAGCGCAACACCCAGAATTGCTTCGGCGAATTCCACGCAGTTGGGAATGAGCAGGCCGACATGTTCGCCACGGCGGACGCCCAGAGCCGTCAGCGATCGCGCGACTCGAACAGCCCCGTCGCGCATAGCCGAATAGGTGGCGCGCTGGCTGGGCAGCACCAGAGCATCACGCTCCGGAGCGACTGCCGCTGCCCGGAAAAGCAGGTCCCCCAAGGTTGAAACTTCGGTCGTGATCGGACGATCCATCATGTTCTTCTCCGCTCCAGGCCGTGCAGCTTCGCACAGCATCATCGAGCCGAATGCACTTATGCGAAAAAAAATCAGGGGTCGTCAACACGAGAGTTGACAAGTCTTCCGAAAGGGGATTGGATTAAGGGGTCGACACAGGATCAACCCTAAGAGCGGAGGAGCGTGAAAGCTCCTTTGGGGACGGAGAGGTATGAAGTTTCATCTTATGCAGACCGGTGTTGTCGGTCGCCGTCATGAAATCGAGCAGGGCATGGCCGGTCAGCGGCCGGAGCTGTATCAGCGCTTCCTCGAAGAGGTTAAGGGCTATGTGCAGCTCGCCGACGAGCTTGGTTTCTACGGCTATTGCCAGCCCGAGCACCACCTTCAGATCGAGGGCTTCGAGGCCAATAATCACCCTGGCATGTTCAGCCTGTTCGTCGGGCAGCATAGCAAGCGGATGAAGGCCGGCATCATGGGCTACACCATGACCACGCACAATCCGGTCCGCGTCGCCGAGGAAATCGCGACGCTCGATCATATGCTGCAGGGTCGGCTCTATTGCGGCTTCACGCGCGGCTATCATGCCCGCTGGGTCGATGCCTATGGCATCAAGGAAGGTGTCAGCGCCACCACTCCCGACAATGTGAAAGCGCGCGACGAGCAGGATGCCCGCAATCGCTCGCTGTTCGAAGAGGGTGTGCGCGTCGTCAAGAAGGCCTGGACCAACGACGTGTTCAGCCACAAGGGCGACAACTGGCAGTTCCCTCCCGAGGGCGGCTCGACCGGCCATCCCGCTTACGCCAAATATGGCAAGGGTCAGGACGAGAATGGTCGCGTACAGCAGATCGGCATTGCGCCGCTGCCCTATCAGCGCCCTCATCCGCCGATCTATGGCGGCTTCGCGGCGTCCGGTCGCACGATCGACTTCTGGGCCGAAGAAGGCGGAAAGCTCATCGTCCTTTCCGACAATATCGACTTCTGCGAGCAGCTGAACAATCGCTACATCGCGACCGCCGCCAAGAATGGCCGCGAAGTCACGAAAACGGATGCATCGGCCTGGGGTGGCTTCCTCATGCTGACCGACGACAAGGATCACGCGGCCAAGCTCATGGAAGAGCATATGTGGTTCTGGGACGAATGGTTCATTCCGCTCGGCCAGCGCCCGCCTAACGTCCTGATCGGTTCGGCCGACGAGATCGCCGACAAGATTGGCCGGGCACATGATCGCCTCGGCTTCGACGAACTCTTCCTCATGTTCGGCCAAGGGCATCTGGAGCCCGAAGCCAATCAGGAAGAGCTGGAGAAGTTCATCAGCAAGGTCGCGCCGCGCTTCTCGACCAAGGATGCCGAAGGCACCTTCGTCTGAACCAGACCCACGCGCGCAGACAAGATTAGGAGAGCAAAATGGCAATGCAGTGCGGCATCTTCATGACCCCCTACAATCCGCCGAGCCGGACGGCGCGGCAGGTGTTCGACTGGGCGCTCGACATAGCGCGGATCGCCGACGAGGCGGGCTATGCCGATTTCATGATCGGAGAACATTACACCCTGGGCTGGGAAAATATTCCCATGCCCGAGGCCATCATCGCGGCTTGCGCCCAGACCACCAAGCAGATCCGCTTCGCGCCGATGGCGCATCTGCTGCCCTACCATGACCCCGCCACGCTCGCGATCCGCATCGGCTGGCTGAGCCAGGTGATGGAGGGCCGCTACTTCCTCGGCGTGGCGCCGGGCGGTCACCATACCGATGCCATTCTTCATGGGTTCGACAGCATCGCCGAACTGCCGCCGATGCAGCTGGAGGCGCTGCATCTGATGGAGCGCGTGTGGGAAGGAAAGCCGTTCCTCGAGAAGGGCAAGTTCTTCAAGGCGGGCTTCCCCGGCGACGCGACCATGCCAGAATATAACGTCCTCATCGCCGACAACAGCCCCTATGGCGGCCGAGACAAGCTCGAAATCGCCGTCACCGGCCTGTCGCAAAATTCGTCGTCGATGCGCTTCGCCGGCGAGCGCGATTATTCGCCCATCTCCTTCTTCGGCGGTACGCCGCAGATGAAGGCCCACTGGGATACCTGGGCGACGGCGATGGAATCGAAGGGGCGTACGCCCGGTCGCAAACGCTATCGTGTCTGCCGCGATATCTTCATCGCGGACACCGATGCGGAGGCCAAGCGTCTCTTCCTCAAGAGCGGCCTTGCCCAGACGTGGAAGCATTATCTCAAGGAAATCTACGTCAAGTTCGGCTTGTTCAACGGCATCATCCAGGATTCCGGCAAAGACCTGACGCCTGACGATATCGACGAGGATTTCCTCGCCGAGCATGTGGTGCTGTGCGGCTCGCCTGAAACCGCGATCGAGAAGCTCGAAGCCCTTGCCGACAAGGTCGGTGGCTGGGGCCAGCTGGTCTACAACCAGCATGACAGCATCGACGATCCCAAGCCTTGGGAAGAATCGTTGCGTCGCTTCGCGTCGGAAGTCGCGCCAAAGGTGCGGATGCCCGGCATCGATTGACACTGCGAGGAGCGCATTCCCTGGAGGATTGCTGCCCTTTCCCGCCCTTGCTTGCTGCACGGAGCAAGGGCGGGAACGTGGCGACACGGAAATGAGGGAATACGCCTCGCGTCGAGAATATCCTGACAGGCCCAACGAGGCGGACATTGAGGAGAGAGAAGATGGCAACCGGCCGCGCCACCGTTTTGGTGGAACCCAACAAACTGGAAACGTGGGACGTGCCGGTGGTCGAACCCGAGCATGGCGGGGCGCTGGTGCGCATCGTGCTGGGCGGCGTGTGCGGCAGCGATGTCCACATCACCACGGGACAGGCCGGCGTCATGCCGTTCCCCATCATCCTGGGACATGAAGGCATCGGACGGATCGAGAAGCTGGGCGGCTTCGATACCGACTATGCCGGGGTGCCCGTCAAGCCGGGCGACCTTGTCTACTGGTCGCCTATTTCCGCCTGCCATCGCTGCCACAGCTGCAACGTCCTCGACGAAACACCCTGCGAGAATTCGCGGTTCTTCGAAGATGCCAGCAAGCCCAACTGGGGCAGCTACGCCGACTTCGCCTGGCTGCCCAATGGCCTGGCCTTCTTCAAGCTTCCTGACGGCGCAGACCCGCTTGCGATCGCGGCGCTGGGTTGCGCCCTGCCAACAGTCCTGCGCGGCTTCGACCGCTGTGGACCGGTTCGCCTGGGCGAAACCGTCGTGGTGCAGGGCGCCGGACCGGTGGGCCTGTCGGCTGTCCTCGTCGCCAAACAGGCGGGCGCCAGGGACGTGATCGTCATCGACGGTGTCGAGAGCAAGCTGGAGGTTGCGCGGAGGCTGGGCGCAACAGCGACTGTTTCGCTGTCGGATTCGCCTGAAGAACGGCGTCGGCAAATATATGACATCGCCGGTCCTTCCGGCCCATCGCTGGTCGTCGAGGCTGCCGGTTTCCTGCCTGCCTTCCCTGAAGGTGTCGACCTCACCGGCATTCATGGCCGCTACGTCATTCTGGGCCTGTGGGGAGCGATCGGTACGCAACCTATCTCCCCTCGCGACATGACGACCAAGAATATCACGATCGCCGGGGCGACCTTCCCGAAGCCCAAACATTATTACGGCGCGATGCATCTGGCCGCGCAGTTGCAGGACAAGGTGCCGCTCGCATCGCTGGTGACGCATCGCTACGCGATCGAGGACGCCGACAAGGCCTTGGACGCAGTCCATCACGGCAAAGTGATCAAGGCGGTCATCGACCCCGAACTCTCGCCGGCAAGCTGAGGAACGGGAAATGGGCAATAGCGTCGCCGGCAAGAGCATCATCGTCACGGGCGCCGGAAGCGGCATGGGTCGAGCCTGCGCCATCGAAATGGCGCGTCAGGGCGGCAATGTCTTTGCCGTCGACATCAACGCGCAGGCGGTCGAGGATACCGTCGCAGAGATCATCGCGGAAGGGTTCGTCAGCGTCGCGCATGGATGCGACCTGCGCGACCCCGAGCAGATCAAGGCGATGATAACGAAAGCGGCGGAATTGTTCGACGGCATCGACGTGCTGCACAACAACGCTGCCGTGCATGAGACCGACCTTACCGCGCAGACCTCGATCGAGGACCTGCCCGACGACGTGTGGGACAAGGTCTACGATATCAATCTGCGCGCCGTATGGCTGGCGATCAAATATGCAGCGCCCTATCTTAAGGCATCGAAGCGCGGTCCTGCCATCGTCAATGTGGCATCGACCGGCGCGTTCGTTTCCTACCCCCAGGCCAGCGCCTACTGCGCAACGAAGGGTGGCGTCCTGATGCTGACCAAGGCGGCCGCCGTCGATCTCGCCAAATATGGCATAAGGTGCAACTGCTACTGCCCTGGCGCTATCGATACGCCCATGGTCCAGAAATATTATGAAGCAGCGCCGGACAAGGATCTCATTCTGTCCGTCATGACCGGTTCCCATCTCATCCCGCGCCTCGGGCGACCGGAAGAGATTGCGAAGCTTGCCTGCTTCCTGGCCTCGGACGATTCGAGCTTCATCACAGGCGCTGCCTATGTGATCGATGGCGGCACACTGGCCTGGCGCGGCGTTAACGCCTGACCTTTAAGGGGCGAAAGCGGCATTCCGATCGTCTGGTCGGAATGCCGCTTTTGATTCACTCCACGCCCACATGCGCCGGTGTCTGCGCGGCCATTTGCAGACAGTCATCGAGCGCTCGCTGCCCGGCCCCCAATTTGATGGCATTGGCCAGATGCAGTTTGAAGCCCGGCATGAACCGGTGCGACGGCACCGCGTCACTTGCCATGGCAAGCAGTTCTTTCGTGCGGGCCGATACCGTCCGTGTCTTCCAAGGCACCGCGCAGAAGTCGAAGAAAGCCTCGAACTGCGCTGGCGAGAGTTTGAGCATCGAGCGCAAAAATCCCGGCAACTCGTCTTCCATCCGGTTCCAGAAAGGATCGGATCCGACGCGAGCATCCCAGATCTTCTGCTCGTCTGCGGTAAAGGCAATGGTGCCGTCGCTTTCGGCCAGGCCAGCCCCTGTCGTGATGAGACTGGAGGTCAGCATCAGCGAATGCACGCCCAGACCCGCCATCAAAGAGACGATCTCCTGAATCTGCTGCGCGGTCGCCCCAAGTGCCAGGGCCTCGGTTATCGCACGTCCGCTGGCAGCTTTGTTCAATGATGGCAGCGCGCAGGCGAGACCAAGCTGTATCAGCGCGCGATCGATCGCGGGCAGTGCCTCGCCATCACTCACGTCCGCAGCTGCGACCAGCGCGCTGAACTCTTCAATCTCCACTCCCGACGAAAACGCCATGATTTATTCTCCACTTTTTCAACTCTGGTGTTGACGACCCAATTTGCTTGTGTCAACTCCAGCGTTGACGATGGCGGGGCGTACTGAGTCCCCCACGTGAACCGGCCTTAACACGGCCTTTGGGAGAGGGAGGATAGCTTGACCCAAGCATTTACCAAGCAGCTGCGCCATATAAGCCTTCTGGCGTCTACAGCCATTGCCATCACGACACTGCCAGCCGGCATTGCCAGCGCGCAGGTGGCCGATCAGGCCAGCGACACGGACTCGCGCGGCGGCGCGGCCGACATCGTCGTGACGGCGCAGAAGCGCGAACAGCGTCTTAACGACGTTGGTCTTGCGGTCACAGCTATCGGCGGCGAAGCCCTTCAAAATCGCCAGATTTCGAGCCTTACGGATATCGCCTCGGCCGTTCCCGGACTCGTATTCTCCAACAGCGCGTCCAACACGCCAGTCTACACATTGCGCGGTGTCGGCTTCAACGACACGACGCTCGGCTCCTATCCTGACGTCAGCGTCTATCTGGACGAAGCACCGCTTCCGTTCCCGGTCATGACCAAGCTGGTCGGGTTCGACCTTGACCGCCTTGAAGTGCTCAAGGGGCCGCAGGGCACGCTCTTCGGCAACAATGCCACCGGTGGCGCGATCAACTTTATCGCTGCCAAGCCGACCAAGTCATTCGAGGCCGGCGGCACCGTCAGCTATGGCCGTTTCAACGCCATCGACGGCGAAGCCTATGTCAGCGGACCGATCTCCGACACGCTCGGTGTCCGCATTTCGGGCAAAGCCACGCATTCCGACGACTGGCAGAAAAGCTACACCACCGACGCAAAGACCGGTGGCAGCGAGAATTATGCCGGCCGCATCATCCTTGCCTGGGAACCGACCGATCGGCTCCGGGTCAATCTCAACGTCAATGGATGGCTCGAGAAGGGCAAGCCGCCAGCGTTGCAGCTGATCGGCATCCGTAACGCGGGTCCTGGCAATCCCGTCACCGGATATCCGCTCGCACCGGAAAATGCCCGCTCGGCTGATTTCTCGACGAATATCGATCCCTATCTCGACAACAGCATGTGGCAGGCAATCGGCCGCATCGACTATGATGTGACCGACGATATTTCGGTGACTTCGCTGACATCCTATGTCGATTACAAGCAGAAGATGGCGTTCGACGGCGACGGTACCACGCTCAACAACGCGGATTTCCGCTTCTTCGGCGGCGGCATCAAAAGCTTCTCGCAGGAACTGCGAATCGCCAATGGCGGCAACAATCCATTCCGCTACATTCTGGGTCTGAACTATTCGAGCGACCGTGCGCAGGACCGCTCCGAACTGGACTATCGTGACTCCACGATCAACACCGGAACGGCGGCCTTCGGCGGCATTTTCCGGTCCGGTTTCCGCGCCAACCAGAATATGAAGAATTACGCCGCATTCGCCAACGCGGAATATGACGTCGGCGACCTGACCTTCAAGGGCGGCATCCGCTATACCAAGTCCAAGCGCGATGCGAACAGCTGCTTCTTCGGCATCGCTGCCGAAGGCTCGAACCTGCCGTTCGCGCCGCTCTACACCTTCTTCGCCAACCTGCTCCGTTCGCAAAACGGCCTGTCGCCGATCACTGTCACGCCCGAACAGACACTGGGCTGCCTGACCATCGACAATACCGGACTGCTGGGCGCTGATCCGACTTTCCTGCCCGGCCAGTTCGTCGGCAAGCTGAACGAGGATAACGTCTCATGGCGTGCGGGCATCGATTATAAGCCGCGTCCCGGTATCCTGCTCTATGCCAACGTCGCCAAGGGCTACAAGGCGGGCAGCTTCCCGTCGGTCGCGGCCTCGACGACCCAGCAGAGCCAGCCGGTGCGTCAGGAATCGCTGCAATCCTATGAAGCGGGCTTCAAGCTATCGCTGATCGACCGGACGCTCCAGGCCAATGGCGCGATCTTCTACTACGACTATCGCAACCGCCAGATCCGCTCGAAGCTGCTCGATCCCAATTTCGGTCCGCTCGACGTTCTCGTGAACGTGCCCAAGTCCAACGTGAAGGGTCTCGAGCTGGAACTGACGGCCAATCCGGCAGACTGGTTCACCGCCTATGCCAACTTCACCTATCTCGATGCGAAGGTGAAGCGTTACACCGGCCTCAACCCGGAAACGCTGGCGGTCGGGCAGAATTTCGACGGTGCGGCACTGCCGTACACGCCGAAATATCAGATCTCGACCGGCTTCAGCGTGGACTTCCCGGTCAGCGACAGCCTCAATGGCTTCGGTGGCGCGGATCTCAACTATCGTAGCCAGACCAATGCGTTCATCGGCGCCTCGAACCTGTTCGAGATCAAGGACTATGGCACGCTCGATCTGCGGGCAGGCATCAAGTCCCAGGATGACCGCTGGTCGTTCCAGGTCTGGGGCAAGAACGTGACCAACAGCTACTATTGGGACAACGTCGCATTCTTCTTCGACACCGTGACGCGCTGGCCGGCCCGCCCGGCCACCTATGGCGCAACCTTGAGCGTCAAGTTCCGCTGACGCCTACTCTCCCGCTCGGCCGAGGGGGCGAGCGGGAGAGACCACCGCTTTCAAAGGAGAATGACGAAAGATGACCGACCAGCAGATATCGCGGCTTTTGGAGCAGCAGGCGATCGAACGAATGATGTTCGAATATTCCTACTATCTCGACATGAACGATCCGGTGAACATGGCGACGCTCTTCGTGGATGACTGCGAGGTCAGCTATGCTCCCAATTTCGGCGCGGTCGGCATCGAAGCGTATAAGAAGACGCTCGACGGTATCGGCACCTTCTTCAAGGGCACCAGCCACCATAATTCCAATGCTGTCGTCGACTTCATCAGCGAGACCGAAGCGGACGTCCGCTCTATCGTTCTGGCCGTCCATCGCTACACCAAGGACCGTCCCGACGGCATCCTGTACGGCCAGTATTTCGATCGCGTCGTCAAGGTTGACGGGCAGTGGAAGTTCAAGCGCCGCGAGCTGCGCACGACCATGACCACCGACTATCACGTCAAGGCTTTTAACCCCATCGGCCGGCTGGAGTAATCGCTTCATGCCTCCCTATGAAGCCATCAGGATAGAGCATGAGGAGGCATTGAGCTGGATTGTGCTCAATCGCCCCGAGGCCGCCAACGCCTTGTCCCCGCAATTGCTCGACGAGTTCGGGCATGCGCTCGAAACGCTCAAGCAGGAGGGCGGTCCGGTCATCGCCATACGGGGCGAAGGACGGGGCTTCTGTTCCGGCATCGATCTGGGAGGCTATGGCGGGGGCGACAAGGGGCCGGCCGATCCGATGGCCGACCGCGCCCGGCTCGAAGCCAATGTCGCTCGCTGGCTTCAGATGTGGGACCATCCAAAGCCCGTCATTGCGGCCGTTCATGGCTATTGCATGGCCGCTGCCGCGCAGATGTGCGTGTTCACCGACATCACGGTGGTTGCCGATAATGTGAAGATCGGCGAACCGACCATTCCCATCGGCGGCGGCTTCATCGCTCCTGCCTGGGTTTCCCTCGTCGGGCACAAGCGGGCGAAGGAATTTGCCTTCGTGCCGGGCAATTGGATCGATGGACCCACGGCCGTCGAATGGGGCTGGGCCAATCACTGCGTGCCGGCCGACGATCTCATCGCCTGCGTCCGCTCGCTGGCGCAGCGCATTGCCCTCACGCCGCCCGAAGTGCTCAGGCTCAAAAAGCTTTCGATCAACCGTGCGGCCGAAGCCCAGGGCTTCCGTCAGTCGCTCTCCGGCATCGCCGAGATCGACGCCCTCCTGCACCTCGCACCCGCCGTCCTCGAGATCCGAGCCCGCATGAAGGACAAGGGCCTTAAGGCGGTCATCCAGGAATATAAAGTCGCGCCGACGAGTCCGCTCGTCGCGCCAAAGGAGTCATGAATGTCTGACATCGAATTCACGAAAGACGGCCACACCGCGCATGTGAAGCTCAACCGTCCCCAAGGGCTCAACGCCATCACGCAGGAGATGGACGACCTGCTGCTCGCGGCATGGACGGACATCAATGACGACCCGGATATCTGGACCGTCATTCTTTCGGCTGAAGGCGAGAAGAGCTTCTGCATCGGCGCGGACGTGTCGGGCGGCGCCGAGCGCAAGACGCGCATGGCGCTGGCCGGTGGCCTGACCGGCATCGGCGGCCCGCTCGTCAAACTCAAGAAGCCCCTCATCGCTGCGGTGCAGGGTTTCTGCGTCGGCGGCGGCTTCGAACTCGCCATGTGCGCCGACATCATCGTTGCGGCCGATACAGCCCAGTTCGGCCTGCCCGAAACGAAGGTCGGCATCATCGGCGAATGCGGCGTCGTGCATCGCGCCGTGCGCCAGCTTCCCCATCATATCGCGATGGCCATGATCCTGACCGGCGATCGCATCAAGGCGGAAGCCGCAGAGCGCTACGGTCTCGTGAACGAGGTCGTTCCCTATGCCGATCTCGCTGCCACAGCGCAGAAATGGGCCGACAAGATCAATGGCGCATCGCCGCTGGCCAACCAGGCCGCGAAGGTCGCCGCTCTCGATCGGCTCGGCTACCCGCTTGAGGTCGCCCTCATGACGAAGTTCGAGGAAATCGAGCAATATGCCGCCAGCGCGGACAAGCGCGAAGGCGAACAGGCCGCCGGCGAACGCCGCAAGCCGGTGTGGACCGGACGCTGACACAAATAAGGAGGAGCCAGGAAATGAGTGATCATGTCTATCGAGTGATCGAGATTGTCGGCTCCTCCACGTCGAGTGTTGACGACGCGATCAAGACCGCCATCGCGCGCGCCAGCGAGACACTGCATGGCCTACGATGGTTCGAGCTGGTCCAGACCCGTGGACATATCGAGGACGGTCAAATCCAGCACTTTCAGGTCACTTTGAAAGTCGGCTTCGTCGTCGACCCCGTGACCGGTTCGGATTGAACGCCATATTGAACGAGGCGCCCCGTGTTAATTTCTGAGCAAGTCCTTCCCATCGACCCCAAATGGTATCGCCAGGTTCTCGGGCAGTATCCGACCGGTGTCTGCGTGATCACCGCAACGGCCAGCGATGGCGTCCCCGTATCGATGGTCGTGGGTTCCTTCACGTCCGTCTCGCTGAACCCGGCGTTGGTCGCCTTCTTTCCCGATCGCGGATCGAGCAGTTGGGCCAAGCTGCGTGATTGTGAGCATTTCTGCGTGAACATCCTGGGCGCAGACCAGGAGCCTGTCTGTCGCCAACTTGCGTCCAAAGACCCCAACAAATTTGCCGGCGTCCCCCACCGGATTTCGGATCGCGGCTGTCCTGTTCTTGAAGATGTGGTCGCTTGGATTGAATGCCGACGCCACGCCATCACCGATGCTGGCGACCATGAGATGGTGACGGGCGAGATTGTCGCGCTCGACATCGCTGGCGGCGGACTGCCTCTTCTCTTCTTTCAGGGCGGCTATGGCCAGTTTGCGCCCGGCGCGCTCGTCGCGAGCGAAGCGCCGGGCCTGTCCCTCGCCCAGCTTCGGCAGGTCGATCGGGCGCGCGGCGAACTGGAGCGTCTTGCCGCCGAAACCGGGGGACGCTGCATCGCCACCGTTCGGGCCGGCGAGGAGTTGATCGTCGCGGCAAGCGCTGGACAGGGTAATCTGCCGGGCATCGCAACGCTCGTCGGGCAACGACTGCCGTTCCGCCTGCCGACCGGATCGGTTTTCGCAGCCTGGCTCTCCGACCATGAAGGAGGCACCTGGCTTGGCCGCCACGATGTTTCGGTCCGCGACGCTGCGGCCACCGTTCTTGCCACAGTGCGCGAACGCGGCTTCTCGGTCGGCCTTATCAGTGAGGCACAACGCATCTTCTCCGCGCAGCTGGCCGCTGCTGGTGACGACGAGATCGCTGTCGAGGCGCTGGAGGAGCTGATTTCCGACCTGGCCTATGATCCGGCCGAATGGACTGATGCGACCAAGGGACAGGCGCGGGTCGTCTCGGTGCCGGTTTTTGGCGCCGACGGCGCCGTCGTCATGGCGCTGACGCTCTATGGTTTCCCCAAGCCGCCAGAAGGCGGCATCGATATCTATATCGCGCATCTGATCGAAGCAGCCACCCGCGTTGGCGCGGGTCTCGGAGCCCGCGCGCAATAGATCATGAACCTGCCGGGCGAAAGCTGCCTGCGCATTCAACTTTCAAGGAGACACCGATGGACATGCGCGATGTCGCAGCAATCGTCACGGGAGGCGCATCGGGCCTGGGTGGCGCGACAGCCTCCATGCTTGCCGCGCACGGCGCGCGGGTCGCGATCTTCGATCTCAACGAAGAGCAGGGGACCAAGAAGGCCCACGAACTGGGTGGCGCGTTCTTCCGGGTCGATGTCGCCGATGCGCAGAGCGTGAAGGTTGGGCTGGAAGCCGCAGCGCAGGCGCACGGCACGGCGCGCATCCTGGTGAACTGCGCAGGTGTCGCGCCGGCGATCAAGACGGTCGGCCGCGAAAATGTGCCGCATCCACTCGACAGCTTTCGGCGCGCCGTCGAAATCAATCTCATCGGCAGCTTCAACGTCATCGCCCAGTTCGCAGCCCTTCTGGCCGCTGCCGAGCCTGTCGGCGAGGAACGTGGCGTTATCGTCAACACCGCAAGTGTCGCTGCCTATGACGGGCAGATGGGTCAGGCGGCCTACGCCGCGTCCAAGGGCGGCGTCGTAGGCATGACGCTACCGGTTGCCCGCGATCTGGCGCAGCACAAGATCAGGGTCATGACAGTCGCGCCCGGCATCTTCCTGACGCCGATGCTGATGGGTTTGCCCCAGCCGGCGCAGGATTCACTTGGTCAGCAGGTTCCGCATCCCAGCCGCTTGGGCCGACCGGAAGAATATGCTCAACTGGTGGAAGCCATCATCGGCAACCCCATGCTCAATGGTGAAGTCATCAGGCTCGACGGCGCGATCAGAATGGCGCCGCGATAGAAGGAGAGAGAAATGGACCTGGAGCAACGCATTCGCCGACTGGAGGATCGCAATGCGATCTCGGATCTCGTCGTCTCCTATTTCCTGGCGTCCGACGATGACGATTCCGGTGGCGTGGCGGCCAGCTTCATCCCCGACGCCACATTCAGTTCGTCAGGCGTTCTCAATGCGACCGGTCGCGATGCCATCGTCGAATTCATAAAGACGGCCCGTTCCTATATGGGGCTTACGGTACACACCCCCCATTATGTCCAGTGCCGGTTCGAGTCCGACGATCGGGCTACCGGCCTTGTCGGCGCTCACCTGGAACTGGTCCTGGGCGGCACCAGCGTCGTCGGCGCCGTCCGCTATGTCGACAGCTATGTCAGAGACGGCGAGGTCTGGCGCTTTGCATCGCGCGATATGCGCACCGTTCATATCGCACCGTGGGATGAGGTCGGCGAGGCGTTCGCCTCGACGACCCCGGTGCGCTGGCCGGGCGGCGAAGCAGCCGCCTCGGATTTCCCGCGCAAGTCATAATCGTAGCGCTGGCGTGCCGGTCCGCTGGACATGGCACGTCAGCTTATATCACGGCATGGCGATCGCCGCGCTCGTCCCGACGTCGGGCGCTGCCCAAAGTTCATCCAGAAACGCCCGCATGGCATTCCATGAGCGACGATCGGCAACGGGATCGTAGCGAAGCCAGTCGGGAAGGCCACGCTCATGCGCCTTGGGATTTGTGAAGCTGTGACGAACCCCGCCATAGACATGCATCTCCCAACGAACCTCCGCTTCCCGCATCGTCTGCTCGAAATGCAGCCGCTGTTTTGCGTCGATGGAGGGATCGTCCGCACCCAGCAGCAAAAGTATCGCTGCCTTGATGTTGGGCGCATCCTGTGGCGCGGTGAGCGCCAGGCCGCTGTGAAAGCCCACCACGGCTCCGATGTCGCGGCCGGTAAGCGCCAGCTCCAGCGCCATCGTACCGCCAAAGCAGAAGCCGATCGCACCGATCTTCGCAGGATCGACCTCCGCTTGCGCAAGCAGCGCCTCATAGGCAGGCACCACGCGCCCGCGCACGCAGTCACTGCTTTTCTGCAAGGGCTCGAGCTTCTGTAGAACCTCCTCGAGCCCGCTCAGTTCGCGCGCCTCGCCATGAAGGTCGCACGCCAGCGCGACATAGCCCATCTCGGATGCAATCCGCTCGGCGCGCAGGATCGCCTGGTCGCTCAGGCCATAGCCTTCGGGAAAGACGAGGACACCAGGGTGCGGTCCTGCGCCAGCGGGTATGGCAAGATGTCCGCGCATCGCCAGCCCGTCCACCACATAATCCACCGTCCGCACGTTGATCGCGCGTGCGTCCTTTGGCGACAGGCCGGTCACAACGCCACCTCGAAGGAGGCGGACGTCTTTGCCGCGACGTCCTGGCGCGTCACGCCGGGCGCGAGCTCGATCAGCCTGAAGTGGCTGTCATGGTCGGCCCTCTGGAATACGGCCAGGTCGGTGATGATCATGTCTACCACATTCTTGCCGGTCAGCGGCAGCGTGCATTCCGGAATGAACTTGGGGTCGCCATTCTTGGAAGTGTGTTCCATCACGACGATGATCTTCTTGACGCCCGCGACCAGATCCATCGCGCCGCCCATGCCCTTGATCATCTTGCCGGGGATCATCCAGTTGGCAATGTCGCCATTCTCCGCAATCTCCATCGCGCCAAGCACGGTCAGGTCGATATGCCCGCCACGGATCATCGCAAAGCTGTCCGACGAGCTGAAATAGGCCGATTGTGGCAGTTCGCTGATCGTCTGCTTGCCCGCGTTGATGAGGTCGGCATCTTCCTCGCCCTCATAGGGGAAGGGGCCGATGCCGAGCATGCCGTTTTCCGACTGGAGCGTCACTTCGACGCCGGCGGGGATATGGTTCGCCACCAGCGTCGGGATGCCGATGCCCAGATTGACGTAAAAGCCGTCCTCAAGCTCCTTCGCCGCGCGCGCGGCCATTTCATCTCTGCTCCAGGCCATTATGCGTCTTCCCTCTGACGAACGGTGCGGAATTCGATCTTCTTGTCGTAGGGTGCCCCCACGATCATGCGCTGGACATAGACGCCAGGGAGGTGGATCGCATCGGGATCAAGCGATCCCACGGGCACGATCTCTTCGACTTCGACGACGCATATCTTGCCGCAGGTCGCCGCGGGCACGTTGAAGTTGCGTGCGGTCTTGCGAAAGATGACATTGCCGCTCTCGTCGGCTTTCCATGCCTTGATCAGGCTGAGGTCAGCGAAGATGCCGCGTTCGAGGATATAGTCCTCGCCGCCGAAGCTCTTCACTTCCTTGCCCTGCGCCACCTGCGTCCCAACGCCGGTCTTGGTGTAGAAGCCGGGGATGCCGGCACCGCCCGCGCGCATACGCTCCGCCAGCGTGCCTTGCGGACAGAACTCAACCTCCAGCTCGCCCGCCAGATATTGCCGCTCGAACTCCTTGTTCTCGCCGACATAGGA
>CAACXH010000142.1_pt1 | contig 71640 bp, 65 predicted proteins | sample 2275881 | NCBI WGS metagenome assembly CAACXH01 (sample SAMEA5312483, study PRJEB27640) | indoor metagenome | biome: indoor environment; feature: controlled; material: polymer antistatic dissipative epoxy resin | place: Italy | collected 2014-05-27 | reverse complement strand
GGCCGCTGCGGCACCAGCGTTCCCGGTTTTCTGGATGAGCGTTTCGAAGGTTATGATGATGACCTCGAAGGGCGCGCCCGCGTGGCCGCCGAGGTTGCCGCAGAGCAGATCGCCGATCTGCAGCGGCGCGGCGTGAACGAGTTCCACCTCTACACCATGAACCGCGCGCCGCTAGTCAATGCGGTGCTTGAAAATCTCGGGCTGGAACGCCTGCGCCGCAGCGCGGCCTGATTTAAAAACTCTATTTTCGACATGAAAAAAGCGCAGACCCGAAAGGATCTGCGCTTTTTAAATTCGTGTCATCTACGGTTCTTATCTGCGTTTGGTCTTCACGTCTCGTCAGATGAAAAGCATCATCGCTACGAACAAAAACGCCAAACCGACTGCCAAGGCATTGAGAGATTTTGTAAGTCCCATGGGTGCCTCCTGTTGTTGACAGGTTCGATAATATGACCGTTTTGTGGCAGTTGAAAAGCGGTTTCTGTGATGCAGTGCAGCACGCTTTGAGGCGGCATAAAAAAGAAGATTCTGTAATTATCTGAAAATAAAAGATTATTTCTCTTTCACGCAGTGCTTCATATGTTTAAAAAAAGTAAATGACCGGGGTGTTATCCCCAGTCATCTGGTCGAGATTAACGATTTCGCCTTGATTCCGGCGGACAGATTAAAGGCCTGATGGCGCCGTTAAGATTGCTTAAAGCGCCTGCAGAAGAGCCGCCGACGGCCAGCCATCCGCGGGCATGCCGAGGCGCTGCTGTTCCTTCTGGATGGCGACACGGGTGCCGGAACCCAGGATGCCATCGACCTTGCCGACATTGTGTCCGCGCGCCTCAAGCTTGGTCTGAAGTTGCTTCATCGTCGCGTCATCAAAGCCCGGCTCGGGATTGCCCTTATTGTAGACGGGCGAACCCATCAGGCGGGTGGCGAAATAGGCGGCCGAAGTCGTGTAGATGAACGACTGGTTCCATTCCAGATAGATGTTGAAATTCGGATAGGTGATGAAGGTCGGACCCTTGCGGCCCTGCGGCATGATGAGGGCTGCGGGCAGGGAAGCGAAGTTTTTGTTGCCGTCACGCGGCGTCACGCCAAGCGCGAACCATTCACCGGCGGTGAGCGGACCGCCGAGGCCGGATTTTTCCCATGGCAGGTTTTCCGGCAGGGAGACTTCCTGAATCCACGGCTCGCCCTTCTTGAAGCCGAGATGCTGGATGAATTTTGCAGCGGTCAGGATGGCATCCGGGGCGCTATCCTTGACGTTGATGTGGCCGTTGCCGTCACCATCAACACCGAAAGCGATGATGTCCTTGGGCAGCATCTGCACCTGGCCGATTTCACCGGCCCATGCGCCGGTATTGGCGGCGGGGTCGAGATCGCCATGCTGGACCATTTCAATGAGCGCCAGCAGCTGCGGACGGAAAAGCTCCGGGCGGCGGCAATCATGCGAGAGGGTCACCAGTGCATTGCGGGTGTTGAAATCACCCTGAACGGCACCGAAGTCGGTTTCCATGGCCCAGAACGCGGCGATGACGCCAGCCGGTACGCCGTATTCACTTTCGGCGCGGGCGAAGGTGGAGGAGAGCTCCTGCAGCTTCCTGCGGCCGATATCGAGACGGGCCTGGCTGACGGTGCGCTGGGAGAATTCCAGGAAGGTCTGGCGGAAGACGCCCTGTGCACGGTCACGCGAAAGCACTTTCGGGTCGATCTGCGCGCCGGCAAGCGCCTTCTGGATCGCGTCGGCCGGAATGCCCTTGGCCAGCGCATCGGCTTTCACGCCCTCGAGAAATGCGCCGAGATCACCGCCGCAGGCGACCTGTTTGGGATCGTCAGGCGAGGCAACGGGCGGCGTGGCAAGGGCGGAGCCAGTGGAAAGAAGCGACAAAGCGGCGGCAAAAATGATGCTGCGCGACCGGAAGGTAGACATGGGAATTTCCTCAATGGGTTGTAGGCCCGCTTTACCCATATGTTTGCGACAAAAAAACGGGTCTCGCAGCCAGACGACAGGTGAGAACGCGGTTTTTTCGAATGTGTTGCTTCTTGGCCGTGTTTATTTGGCGGAGGCGACCCATTTCCGCCAGTTTTTCTCACTGCCGGCAAAAACATTGATATCGGTCGGGCCGTTTACGCCGGGCACAACGCCGGTTGCCGTATATTGCCAGAAGGCCCATTGGCGTTCTTCGTAGATTTTGGCCGGATGGGCTGCGACGGAGCGCACCCAGAAATGGTAATTCTTGAACTGGCCAACGAGATTGTCGCGGTGGAAATCAACAGAGGTGTAGATGATCGGGCGCTTGCCGTAATGGGCTTCGAGGCGATCCATGAAACGCTGCATCTCGGCGCGGACGATGCCGGGGGCGGGCCTTGTCTTGCAGGTGGGGGAGGCGGGGTTCCATTCGACGTCGAGAACGGGCGGCAGGGTGACGGCTTCCTTCGGCACGTTGCGAATGAACCAGTCGGCCTGAGCATCGGCCGTCGAGCAGAAATAATAGAAGTGATAGGGCGCGTGGAGGATATCCGCCGCTGCGGCGCTGCGCCAATGGTCGCCGAATTTCGGATCGATGCGGTCCGATCCTTCCGTCGCCTTGATGAAGACGAAGGACACACCTGACTTGCGCACGGTCTGCCAGTCGACATCACCATTCCATTTGGACACGTCGATACCGTGCACCTCGTGGCGATGCGGGTTGTTCATGCCGAAATCCTGTGGGTCGGTATCGGCGAATTTCGGCTTGGAAACGGATGCGGTTTCAAGCAGGTCGTAACTCGTGGACGTGCAGCCGCCGATCAAGAGCAAAGCCGACAATAGTGCCGAAAAACGCAGCCGCATTGGAACCCTGATGAAAGTGTTGTTGCCCATCCCGCAGCCGCAACATGGCGCGGCGCATCTCCCGATTTACCCATAACATGGTAAACAAATTGATATGGCAAGGGACAATGGCCCTTTTCGACATCGCAAGTCGCTGGATTTGAAGCGATTTGTGGCGTGGCGGCGGGAATAACGGCAAGGATTCGCAAGTGGTACGCCGCGCGTTGGCAGCGCCCCCCTGTTCCTGCGGAGGCGCCGGAATATTTTTCGAGAATCAGGCGTCCGCCAGCATCCGGCTGATTTTTGGCTGCACTTCGGCGACCGGTAGCGTGATGACGGCCCGCCACGCGTAACCGCGGGCGATCTCTTCGAATTCTAGATTACCGTCAAAGCGGCCAGCCATATTGGCCAGAACATAACGAAGATTGGCGCGCGGCGTCACGTGGAAACGGGTAAGCCACGCCTGCAGAAGGGTGCGGAACCACTTCGGTAATTGTTCCTGCTGGCCAAAATCGACAATATGCAGGGAGCCGCCCGGTTTGAGCGCCGTGAGCGCCTGTTCGATCGCCTTTTCCCATTCCGGTATCATCGACAGCGCGTAGGGGATCATGACGCGGTCGAAACCGTCGGGTTGGCCGAATTCAGCGGCGCGAAAGGCAGTGGCATCGGCCACGCGCAGAATGGGGCGCTCCGCCTTACCGGCGAAATTTTCCGACGCGGTCAGCAGCATTTCAGATGAGATATCGAGGCCGAAGAGTTTTGCCTGCGGAAACTTCCGGCTGGCCAAAAGCAGGTTACGGCCCGTGCCACAGCCAACTTCCAGCAGCGTGCCGCCATCGGGCACATCGAGGCCGGAAATGGTCCTGTCGCGGCCCAGAAGGTAATATTTGCGGGTGATATCGTAGATATGCCGCTGGTGGCGATACATGCGGTCCATCAGGCCCGCATGCGCGCTGTCTGCAAGACCCACATTCTCGCCAATGGTTTTCATGCCATAGCCCTCTGGTAGATATGGAAACCGCCATAAATGGCCGATCGATCCATGGCGTTCAGCTCTTGCGAACGCTCTTCGAGATAGACCCACTGGTTGCGAATGTCGGTGGAGAGCCTGCCTTCGATAACGCTTTTTTCGGCGGCGGTGCGGAAGATGACGCGTGCGCCGGGAGCGGCTGTGCGACTGATCTGCGACCACAATTCGTTGAGTTGCCCGTCCGTCATCCAATCCTGCGCGTCGAGGAGAATGTAGCGATCAACGCCGCTTGCCGGCTTTTTGGAAAGAAGCTCGGTATAGGTGGCGTGGTGCACGGCGACGCGGGCCGTATTATTACGGATCGTCTCGTAATATTCCGGCTTCAAATAGGCGGGCAGGGCGCCTTCATGTGGCTCGGGATAACGGCGCGCAAAGGCCTGCCAGGCGAAATAATTGTCGCTGAGCGGGAAGTTGCAGGCAAGCTTTTCCAGCCGTTCCTTGAGCACGGCGGCAACCGTGCCGTTAGAGGAAAGGCTCGCCAGCTCGTCATATTGACGGGGCGGAATACCGAGGCCGAACAGAGAGCTTTTGCGCTTCGTCAGCCAGCGCACCACCGGCTTGTCGAACAGGGGGGCGACCTTGCTGTCGAAAAACTGGCGTTGTTCGTCCAGCGTGCGGGTCTTGGCCATTTCGGTGAGTTTTACGCCGTGCAGGCGCGCCATCAAATGGCCGGCGCCGATGAAACGGCCAAGCAGGCCGGTGCGATAGATGTTCCGGTCGAACACCGAAATGCGGCGGCGGCCGGAGAGGGTACGCTTCGACCAGTAGGCCTTGGTCGTATCGTCGAGATGGTCGGCGATGAAACGGTCATAACCATGACTGTTGCTGCGCGTATTGGCGCGGCCGAAGTGACGCACGACGTCCTGATGGGCGGGCAGGTGGCGGAAGGCGGCGAGCTTCAGCTTGTTGAGGGCAATGTGATGCGGGTTCAAATCCACCACATCGATGCTGGCAGGGTTGCGGGAGAGATAGGCCAGCATGTTGCAGCCGCCCGAACCGATGGTGACGACCCGGTGGCCTTCGCCAAGCTCCATCGCTTCCATGTCGATTTCCGGGTCTTCCCAGATTTGCGGATAAACGAGACCGGAAAAAAGAACTCCGAAGAACCTTTCTGAAAGGCCGCTTTTCGAGAGTGCCTTGTGCTGTAGCAATGCGGACTTCAGTTTCGTGTTTTTGCTGAAGCCGGTCTTGGGTGCCGCACTCGTCATATGTTCACCTCTCAGTCGATTGAGAGGCGTCTACAGCCGTGACGCTACAGTTTGATGACAGGGGCTGTGGGTGAAAGCAACGAATCAGAAAGACGGTGGGAAACCTGCCTACGCCTGAGATTATCGATAAGGCAGTCATCACGGGCGGCGTCATCCTCGGGCTTGTCCCGAGGATCCAATCACCATGACAAAATCAGACGGTTGCAGATGCTCGGGACAGGCCCGAGCATGACGGAGGATAGGTTTGCGTCATATCTTCAGAGAAGCCGTAGGGTTACACGGCGTTTCCAACCGAGCCGGAGGCTATTACTTCCGCAGAACGTGCAGCATGCCCTTGCGCTTGGCATCGTAATAATAACCGCGGGCATAAAGACGGACCGCGTTGTCGCGGTTGTTGTCGGCCACCACCCATGCGCCGCTCAGATATTTGACGGCGTATTTGAGGTTGGTTTCGGCATCGAACAGACCGGAGGCAGGGCCATCGAAGCCCATGGAGCGGGCCGTGGCGTGCCTGATCTGCATCAGGCCGAAGTTGCCGCTGTTATAGGCGCCGGGATTGTACATGCTTTCACGCTGCACAACGCGGTGAACCAGATCTTCCGGCACATTATACATGACGGCATATTTGGAAATCAGTCCGCTCAGCTTCTCGCGTCCGGCTGGCGCTGCCTTGAGCGGCGTCGTCATCGCTTCGTTCTGTCGGATGGCGGCAAGGGCGGCGTTGGTGGGGCCAGAGGCGTAGGCAAGAACCGTGCTGTCCGGCTTCGGCAACGGAATGACCTTTCGTTCCGCCGTCAGTTCAGTGCCAATGGAAGGCGAACCGGGCGGCGGCGGTGCGGGCGGGAAGCTGCCCTTTACGGCAACGACCTGCGGCAGATCGGCTGCGGCGTTGTGAATGGCCGGCTGTGCCGCTGAGCCAGCGGTAGCAATCGCGGCTGCTGCCGGAGTGACGCCTGTCGGAGCGAGGGCCGCGACCGTGGTCGGCGCTGATGTCATCACCGTCGCCTGAGCGACTTCATTCTGCTGCGGTTGCATCTGCGCGCTAATGGCGGCTGCCGCTGCGATTTCAGAGGCCGGCGGCAGGGCCACGCGTCCGCCCTTGACGGCGACTGCGGTGGGAAGTGCTGCAGGCTGGGAAGAGGTTGCCGCATCAGCAGTCTGGGTCGCCGGTGCGGCGGAAGTTATGCCGGGTACCGTTTCGGCTGCTGCCGTCTGTGTCGATGCTTGGGCGGCGGGTGCCGTTGCGGGGTTGACTGTTGCGATTTTCGGGCCGTTCGGACCTTCCTTCGCGGTATATTCGACGCTGGTACAGCCGCTTAATGCCAATGCCAGACCCACGGTGGAAGACAGAAGAAGTGCACTTCTTCCGCGGAATTTGCCCGAATTTCGCATGTTGCCGCCTTCGTTATGCCTGTCTCTCGATACCCCCGCGTCAAGCGAAGCAGGCAGTGTCCCGTCGAGCCTTCATTAACCTATTGTAAGGATAGCGGCAAGCCGGGACGTGGCATCCCGGTTTTTCAGGCTGCGATGCGCCTGTAACCGGCGCTGACGGCGCGGCCGGAAATGAAGTGGGTGCGGTATTTTGGCCGGATTTTCTTCTCGCCCGACATGCGGCGCACCAGCGCCAGCGTTGAGCCGGCAAACAGCGCCTGTGCGGTGAGAACGGCAAGCGCTAAAAGCAGGATTGCGGCCTGCGCCGCCGCCAGCGTTTCCACGGCGTTGCCGGAGGTGGAAATGAATTGCGGCAACAGCGCCAGAAAGAATGTGAAGTAACGCGGGCGCAACGCGGCAATGGCGTAAGAATCGCGGAAAATGCCGCTCCACGATTTGCCCGGCAGATTGTCGTTATCGGCATTGGCCGCCTGGGCGGCGGGTGTCGCAAAAGTCCACAACAGGAACAGCATCAGCCAGCCGATGCCGGCCCATTGCACTATACCCAGAAAGGATTGCGGCAGATAGGCCAGACCGGCCACCGGAATGGCCGAAATCGTCATGGCCGTGACGACGCCGAGCGCCCCGCCGCTGACGGAGGCGAAGATGGTCTTTTTGCCGCGGATGGCGGCATAGGATGCGACAGAGAATACAAGGGGAGAGGGAAGTGCGAACACAACGGCACATGCTGCACAAAAAATCAGCCAGGCCTGTCCAGACATTCTTTTCCTCCTTGCCCTCCCTGTCACCGCATTAATTAGCCTATCGTAAAATTAGGCCGCTGTGAACGGTTGACCGACGTGTTCCATCACTTCGGTAAACCATTTTGCAGAAAGGTCGAAATGCTTTCCGCCCTTGATACGCGGAAACTCGATCGTCCGCAATTTGCCGTTCTGATCTTCATCATGGCCGGTGACGCCGGAGACCTTGTTGAGCGCGCTTTCGACGGCGAGATCGACCATGCCCTGGATGAGCCGCAGATCATCGCCATTGGCGGGCGCGGACCGGGCGAAATAGCCCGACTTCTGCACCATGGAGCGTTCGGCGCCGATGAGGCCGGCGAATTGCTTCTGGAACCAGCCACCGACATTGATGGTGTCGATCTTCACGTGGCCGAAGGCGTCGCGCTTGACGGCTTCGCCAGACGATTCCCGTTCGGCAACGATGGAATCAAGGCCGGCACCTTCGGAAACGAACAGCGTGACGTAGCCGTGTCTGTCCATGATCGCCTTCAGGCGTTCGGCTTCCGCCTCGATGTCGAAGGCCATTTCCGGCAGGTAGATGCCGTCGATATTCTTCATCTGCGTGTTCATCATCAGGCCTTCGACATATTCATTGCCGCTGGTCTTCTGGATATAGGCGCGCGCGGTTGCCGCCGTCAGCCAGCCGCAATGGCGGCCCATCACTTCATGGATCACGAAGGTCTTCGGCGCAGCGCTCTGTTCGTTGCTGACATTGTCGAAGAAGGACGCGCCAACTTCAGCGGCTGTCCATGCGCCGAGAGACTGCTTGATCGGCACCACGTCATTGTCCACAGTCTTCGGCAGGCCAACGACGGTGAGGTTATAGCCGTTGGCGCCGAGATAGGCGGCGAGGTCGGCGGCCGTCGTATTGGTATCGTCGCCGCCGATGGTGTGGAGAATGGTGATGCCGTCAGCGGCCAGCCGTTCGGCGGCGACGCGAAGCGGATTGTCGCCCTCTTTCACCAGTCCGCGCTTGGCGCAGTCGGCGGCGTTGGTGAGCTTGACGCGGCTGTTGCCGATCGGCGAGCCGCCGTATCGGTGCAGCAACGGGGCCTTTTCACGCATGTCGCTGGTGATCTCGATGCGATCGCCCAGAAGAACGCCCTGATAACCGGAGCGATAGGCCACGATGTCGATCTCAGGCGCAATGTCGCTATAGCGCTCGATCAGGCCGCCGACGGCGGAAGAGAGACAGGGCGCAAGGCCACCCGCGGTCAGCATTGCGACTTTCTGTTTGGCCATCATGGCTCTCCTTTTTGCATAAACTCAAAGACATGTCTGGCAAATGGATGCGACAGCCGCGTGTAGGTGTAAAGTGAATTTATCAAGAAAAACGCCGATTTCTCGCGGCTTTTCAGCGGCTTGAGGAAACTGACGGAATATAATCGTTTCAATCCGCGTCGAGGCCACCAACTGCCTGTGTCCGCTTGCGTCACCTGTGGAAAACCCCGGCCGTGCCGTTTGCCCCCTTCTTGTTCCTGAAGCAAAACTGTCGCAAAGATGAATAAAAGTTAATGCCGCAGCACTGCCGGACATATTGCATTCACGGCAATATCCCGTCATGCTTGACGGCATGATGTTCGATTTTGCCTGTCTGCAAATTTCATCCCTGTGGGAGCGGCTGCTCGGCGCAATCGGCGACGCGGCAGGCGGTGCGCTTGGACGCGTGGTTGAAGCCATCCGCACCCTCTTTGAAGGAGACCCGGAGACGCGGCGCAAGGTTTCCTTTTCCGTCGCGATTATCGCACTCTCCGCCAAGATGGCGAAGGCTGACGGCGTCGTCAACGACGCCGAGGTGCGCGCCTTCCGTCAAATCTTCGATTTTCCCGAAGAAGAAGCGCGAAACGTTGCCCGTCTTTACAATCTCGCGCGTCAGGACGTTGCCGGATACGAGGCCTATGCCGAGCGCCTTGCCGGTCTCTGCGGTTCCGGGCACGATAATTGCGAGATGCTGGAAAGCGTCATCGACGGACTGTTTCACATCGCAAAGGCCGATGGGCTGATCCACGAGCGGGAACTGGCCTTCCTTGGCCGTATCGCTGAGATATTCCATATCACCGAAGACCACTTCGAAACGATCATGGCGCGGCATGTCCATATGGACGGGCGCGATCCTTATCGTGTGCTTGGCGTTTCGCCCTCGGACGACTTTCTGGATATTCGCAAGCGTTACCGTTCGCTGGTTGCCGAACACCATCCCGACAAGCTCATTGCACGCGGCGTGCCTATGGAATTGCATGCTGCCGCCAATGAGCGTATGGCGGCTCTCAATGCCGCCTATGCGGCCATCGAGAAAGAACGCCGCGTCGCATGAGTGAATGTCTGCCGGATTTTACCCCGGATTTTCCGGGCGCAGCCGTTGCGCCGTCGCCTAATCATGGCGAAAGACTTGATGTGGTCGGCCCCGATATCATTCTTCTGCATTATACCGGCATGACGACGGCGGACGGCGCGCTGTCGTGGCTCTGCAATCCCGAAAGCCAGGTCTCCAGCCATTATTTCGTTTTCGAGGACGGCCGCGTCATCCAGATGGTGCCGGAAACCCGCCGCGCCTGGCATGCGGGCAAAAGCACCTGGGCAGGGGATCAGGACATCAATTCCCGCTCCATCGGCATCGAAATCGCCAATCAGGGCCACCCCGGCGGTTTGCCGGAATTCCCGAAGAAACAGGTCGACGCCGTCATCGAATTGTGTCGCGATTGCGGCCAGCGCTGGAATATCGCGCCTGAACGGGTGCTTGCCCACTCGGACGTAGCGCCTATCCGCAAGGTCGATCCGGGCGAAAAATTCCCGTGGGACATCCTGTCGCAGAACGGTGTCGGTCACTGGGTGGAGCCTGCGCCGATCCGCGGCGGGCGCTTTTTCCAGCGCGGCGACCATGGGCAGCCGGTGGAAGCACTTCAGTCGATGCTGTCCATTTATGGATATGGCGTTGAAATAACAGGCGCTTATTGCGAAAAGACCGAAGGCGCCGTTGCTGCCTTCCAGCGGCATTTCCGTCCGGCTCTGGTGGATGGCATCGCGGATTTTTCCACCATCGACACGCTTCACCGGTTGATTGCCAGCCTGCCGAAATTTTCGGCCGCTTAAACGCGAATTCTGGAAAATAGTTCCCTGTTTTCCGGGCGTTCAAGTCGCTTTTTTTGATGTGCCACAGTTAATCCGCATTGAGGAAGTTTAAGAACAGCACTGCATGCGGTGTCGTTCTTCAGGGGAACCAACCGTCAATATCAATCAAGGAGACTGGACTGCGGAAGGTCGCGATCGACTTTCCGGGCGCTGAATATTTGTGTCGCTTCATTGGTTCAGTCATCCGATCTGGAGACTTTTTCTACATATGAACAGGGTTGTTGTTGCTGTTGCGGCGGGTGTTGTTATGCTCGCTTCACAGGCGGGGATTGCTTTTGCCAAAGACGAGGACGTCAAGACCAAAACGGTGACGCTGGAGACCTTCTTCCGCAAGCCCGGTTATCCCATTCCGGAAAAGAGTCTGCCTGCGTCGCTGAAGAACGACTATTCCGATCTGATCGTCAAATATGCCAAGCGTTATGGCGTTCCCACCAATCTGGCGCATGCCGTGGTTTCGGTGGAAAGCAGGTTCAACCCCAAGGCTCGCGGCAGCGCAGGCGAGGTCGGGCTGATGCAGATCAAGCCGGCCACGGCGCGCATGATGGGTTTTCGCGGCACGACAAAGGCGCTCTACGATCCCGAGACCAATATTCGCTGGGGCATGCAATATCTGGCGACCGCCCACCAGCTTGGCGGCGGGCAGGTTTGCAGCACGATCCTGCGTTATAATGCCGGCCATGGCGCCACACGGATGAACCCGGTGTCCAAGCGTTATTGCGGCAAGGTGCAGGCGCTGCTGGCCAGCTGAGGTTTTGCGTATCTTTTCAGGAAGCATTTCCTGGAAAAGCGGAACCGGTTTTTCCACCCGGAAATCCGACAACGCCCCAAGCTTTTGCGAAAAGCGATTCCGGTTCGCGCGGGCATGCTGTAGTCAGGGATAAATCTGATACGGAGCATGTCATGCCGGATTTCAAATATATCGTGGTCGGGGCCGGGATGATGGGTGCGGCCGCGGCGCGGCACCTTTCGGCGCAAACGGATGGTGTGGCATTGATCGGGCCGGCCGAGCCCGCCGATCGCAAGACCCACAAAGGCGTATTTTCGAGCCACTACGACGAAGCGCGCATTACCCGTGGGTTTGACGGCGATCCGGTCTGGGCGGAACTGGCGCAACGTTCCATCCGCCGTTATGCGGAGATTGAAGCCAAAAGCGGCATCCGTTTCTTCACCGAAGCGGGCTGCCTGTTTACCGGAAACGGCAAGGGGCTTGCCGGAGATTATATGTCGCGGGCGCTTTCCTCTGCCGACCGTCTCGGTCTTGGCGTGGAAACGCTCGGCGCTGACGCGCTGGCTGGCCGGTTTCCAATGTTCTCGCTCCCTGCCGATCACGGTGGTTGCTTCGAGGCCGGTAATGCCGGCCACATCAATCCGCGCGCCTTGGTGAAGGCGCAATGCGCAATTGCCGAGGCACAGGGCGCGCATTTGGTGCGTGAGACCGCGGCGCATATTCGCGATACCTCGCATGGCGTCGAGGTGGTAACGCGGGAAGGTGCTGTTCACACCGCTGAAAAGGTCATCGTGGCCGCGGGTGGTTTTACCAATATGGCTGAGCTGTTGCCTTCGCCGGTCGATATGGCGGCCACCGGTCGCACCATCGTATTTTTCGAGCTCGATGAGACAAGGCAAGCGCTGTTCGGCGCCATGCCGTCAACCATCGTGCTGGCGGAGACGGAGGACGACATCGTCTACATCCTGCCGCCGGTACGCTATCCCGATGGCAAGGTCTATCTGAAGATCGGCGGCGAAAGCGAGAAGGGCAGGCTCGAGACACTGGCCGAGGCGGTGGACTGGTTCCATTCCGACGGCACGCCGGGCGAGGTGGAATTCCTGACGAGGAAAGCCCTGTCGCTGATGCCCGAACTTGCCGGCTGCCCCGTGACCTCCGGCTCCTGTGTCGCATCGATTACCCGCAGTGGTTATCCCTATATCGGCTATACGCAATCCTCCAATATCGCAGTTCTGACCGGCGGCAATTTCGTCTCCGCCAAGTCTTCGGACGAGATCGGACGGCTGGGCGCTGTGTTGCTTTTGAACGGTCAACTGACCGAGGATGAGTTCGCGGCTGAAATGTCGCCGGTTTTCGTCTGACATGCCTCTGCGAAGCGGCTACAAGGTTGCTATCGAACTGGGTGAATGAAGAGGGCGGCATGTCGGGACATTTCAATTATATCGTCGTGGGTCGCGGCATGATGGGTGCCGCCGCTGCCCGACATCTGGCCGAAACGGTGGATGGCGTGGCGCTGATCGGCCCCGGTGAACCCGCCGATATCAAATCACATCATGGCGTTTTCGCCAGTCACTATGATGAAGCGCGGATTACCCGCACCATCGATGGTGATGCCGACTGGGCGCTGCTCGCCAACCGCTCGATTGCGCGTTATGCCGATATTGCCGCGAGAAGCGGCGTGGAATTTTACGCGCCGGTCGGTTGCCTGATGGTGGGGCCTCAGCGGGGCGGGGATAATCCCTTTATCGATGATGTTCGCAAAGCGGCGACGCGGCTCGGTGTTGCAACGGAATTGCTGGACGGCGAAAGCCTGAAAAGCCGGTTTCCCTATTTTTCCTTCGAACCGGGCTGTGAAGGCGTGTTCGAAAGGGACAATGCCGGTTACGTCAACCCGCGTGGGCTGGTGAAGGCGCAGGCCATTCTGGCGGAAAAGGCCGGTGTCACGCTGATCGACGATATCGTCGTCTCGACGCGGGAAGAGGATGGCCGCGCTTCGGTGCAGACGGCTTCGGGGGCGGTTTATACCGCAGATCGGGTGCTGGTGGCGGCCGGTGGTTTCTCGATTACGAAAGATTTGCTGCCGAAGCCTGTCGAACTCAATGTCTATGCGCGGACCATCGCTTTCTTCGAGATTGATGAAGCAGATCTTGGGCAATATGCGGCTATGCCGTCGCTGATCTACGAGCCGCACGACACCACGAAACATATCTATCTTCTGCCGCCGGTGCGGTATCCCGATGGCAAATTCTATCTCAAAATCGGTGGTGATCCCGACGACAAGGCGGTTGGCAGCGATCCGGAAATCCGGGAATGGTTCCGGTCCGGCGGACGTGAAAGCGTGCGTGATCACCTGTCGGCCATCGTCGGAACGCTGGTACCTGCCGTCGATCTTTCGCGTGTTTCGATGGCCGCCTGCGTCGTCTCCAAAACGCGGAGCGGTTATCCCGCCATCGGCTTTACCGCCTCGCCGCGTATCGCGGTTCTGACCGGCGGCAATGGAACCGCGGCCAAGAGTTCCGATGAGATCGGGCGGCTGGGTGCCGCACTGCTGCGGGATGGAGAAATCGCCGACGGTGCTTTCACGACGGATTTCACGCCCGCATTTCTTTGATCCTTGATTGCGCTTTTCGGTGGCTTTCGCTCCAGAACATGGTTATGCAGCCCATGCCAGTTGGCCGGGCAGCCGCGCTTTACCAATGTCGAAAGACGGTAAGGTGAGGAAAGTCCGGGCTCCACGGAAATACGGTGCCGGATAACGTCCGGCGGGGGTGACCCCAGGGAAAGTGCCACAGAGAGCAAACCGCCATGCCTTGCATGGTAAGGGTGAAAGGGTGGGGTAAGAGCCCACCGCGCCGCTGGTGACAGTGGTGGCAAGGTAAACCCCACCGGGAGCAAGACCGAATAGGGATGACACGGGACGGGCGAAAGCCCGTTTACAGCCGGTTTCCGGGTCCGTCATCCGGGTGGGTTGCGCGAGGCGGCATGCAAATGCCGTCCCAGATGAATGGCTGCCACGTTCCGGGTCAAACCGGAGCCATACAGAACCCGGCTTACAGGCCAACTGGCGAATTTTCCTGCCTGTGTGCGATGCTCCGCTGCTAATCCGGAGCATTTGCGGTGAAGGTGATCACTCTCTGCGACGCGTGCTCATTCGGGTTTCTCGATACGGATGGGACGGGTTCCGACCGGGGCGCCGGTCACGCGGTCTATGGTGACGGGATCGATTTCCGTTCCGGTCTCAGCGTCGAAAAAACGGGTTACCTCACCGCCGCCGCGATGCTTGTTTCCCCATGCGCCAATTGCAAACAGCACCGGCAGAAAATCGCGACCGGCTTCCGTCAACATATATTCGTAGCGTGGCGGACGATCGGAATAACGGCGTTTCACCAGCAATCCCTCTTCGGTCAGCGATGAAAGCCGCGCCGTCAGCATCGTCGGCGCGATGCCGAGGCTCTTGCGAAAATCATCAAAGCGGGTGAGGCCCGCATGGGCATCGCGCATGATCAGCATGCTCCAGGCATCGCCGACAAGGGCGAGGCTGCGGGCGATGAGGCAGGGCTGGTCCGAGAGATTTTTCATGTCGATATCTTTTTAGTAGTGACTTTGTATCGATTTGATAGTAACTCAATGCTCATTGTTGTTCCATAACAAAATGAAAGTGGACGCAGATGAGCAAGACAGAACGCGGCATTGCCCTGGTGACGGGCGCATCCTCCGGCATCGGGCTGGTGACGGCGCAGGCGCTCCGGCGCGACGGTTACCGTGTGTTCGGCACCAGCCGAAAGCCGATGCCCGATATCGAGGATGGAATTTCGATGCTGGTCTGCGACGTTACCGACGATGCGTCCGTGCGGCGCGCGGTGGATGAGGTGCTGAGCCGCGCGGGAAGGATCGATCTTCTCGTCAACAATGCCGGGATCGGATTGCTGGGCGGTGCGGAGGAATCGACGACGGAGCAGGCGAAGGCCGTATTCGACGTCAACGTATTCGGCGTCATGAGAATGACGAACGCCGTCCTGCCCGTCATGAGGCGGCAGCGTCGCGGCCGTATCGTCAACCTCAGTTCCATCCTTGGGCTGATTCCCGCCCCCTATAATGCGCTCTACGCCTCGACCAAACACGCCGTCGAAGGTTATTCGGAATCCCTTGATCACGAAGTGCGGACGCAGGGCATCCGCATCGTGCTTGTCGAGCCTGGCGTTACCCGCACCCCCTTTGAAGAGAACATCACGCGGCCTGACCGGCCGCTTGCGATTTACGATACCGTTCGCGCGGACGCCGAGAAACTGATGCGTGACGTCATTGGAAAGGGCGATGCCCCGGAGGTGGTCGCAAAAGTCGTTCTAGAGGCTGCCAATGCGACATCGCCGAAACGGCGCTATACTGCCGGAAAAGCTGCGGGGCAGGCGCGCTTCATCCGCCGTTTCCTGCCTGAGTCCTTCGTCGACAGGAGCTTTCGGAAATTCAGCAGACTTGCCGATTGAGCTTTTATTGCCGGTGCCGGCCGCAGAAACGAGAGTTAGTCCGATGAAATCATTTCTGATCGATCGCTACAAGAAAGGCGGCGCATTGCGGCTCGGCGAAATCCCCGAGCCGGAATTGCGCCCAAACGACGTTCTGGTCGAAATCCGCGCCGCCAGCGTCAACCTTCTGGACAACAAGATCAGGGACGGAGAGTTCAAGCTCATCCTGCCGTACCGCCTTCCGCTGGTGCTGGGCAACGATGTGGCGGGTGTTGTGGTCCGCGCTGGCGCCAATGTCCGCAAATTCAAGCCCGGTGACGAGGTCTATGCCCGTCCGGACCAGGCGCGTATCGGGACATTTGCCGAGTATATTGCCATCGATGAGGCCGATGTGGCGATGAAGCCGAATAATCTGACCATGGAAGAGGCGGCATCCTTGCCGCTTGTCGCCTTGACCGCGTGGCAGGTGCTTGTCGAGCGGGCCAATGTGCAGAAGGGACAGAAGGTGCTGATCCATGCCGGCTCCGGCGGCGTGGGCACTATCGCGATCCAGCTTGCCAAACATCTCGGGGCTCATGTGGCCACAACCACGAGTACAGCCAACGTGGATCTGGTAAAAAGTCTCGGTGCAGACGTCGTGGTCGACTACAAGAAGGAAGACTTCGAAAAAGTGCTGCACGGTTATGATGTCGTGATGAACAGCCTCGGAAAGGACACGCTGGAAAAATCCATTGCGGTGCTGAAGCCGGGCGGCAAGCTGATTTCGATTTCCGGCCCACCCGATCCGGATTTCGCACGGCAGAATGGCTCCGGCTGGCCGCTTCGGCAGGTCATGTGCCTGTTGAGCCTTGGCATCAGGAGGAAATCGAAACGCCGGGGGATCGGCTATTCTTTTCTCTTCATGACTGCGAATGGCAGGCAGCTTGAAAAGATTACCGCTCTGATCGAGGCGGGCCACATACGTCCGGTGATGGATCGGATATTCCCGTTCGAAAAGACCAATGAGGCATTGGACTATATCCAGACCGGTCGTGCGAAGGGCAAGGTTGTCATTGCGGTGAAGTGACGTTTGCGGTCCGTGGGGCCAGCAATTCCTTTTGCGGTTCAATTGCCGGGCAAATTTGGGGCCGATTCCCGGCTTATCGGGCGGCGCTTGAAGCCATCAGGCCTTTTGCCGAAGTGTTTCCGATGAAGTCTGACGCTGCACTTCCGTCGCCGGTGGCGCAGAGCGCAATCGTGACGTGGCTTTCTGTCCATTCCGGCTGAGGCCGTGAGCCGGGCGAAGAGGCGCCTTCGTCCGGCCGGCGATCAAAAGTGGCGCCGCCGAAATCATTTCCTTGTTTCAAAACGGAAAAATGTCGATCTCACCGCGCTTTGGCGTGCCGTGAAAAAGCGTCTTTGCGGCCGAAGTAAACCATTCGTTAAACTTAACGGCTTATGAATTTCCGATGCGAAGTCGGTATCGTGCCGGCTTCTCCCATTGACGCCCATAGTGTCCCATGATATCCCAAATACACACCACACTGGGTCGTGTTTTTGACCCGCAATCGCTGAAACGAGTGAGGAGCCTGCAAGGGGCTGCTGCAGGGCATGTTGCCCTGGCGCTTGGCGATGTGTCGTGCGTACCGGTGTTGTCTGTGGGGCGGATGGTTCGTCTGGCGGATTGCGGTTTGGGCGAGTTGAGTAATGGACCGCTTTTTATCGAACGTAACGAACAGGATCGACGCCAAGGGGCGCGTTTCGGTTCCGTCTCCGTTTCGTTCGGTGCTGGTGAGGCGCGGTATCCAGGAGCTTTATTGCCTTCAGGATTTCGCTTTCCCGGCAATCAGTGTCGGCGGTCCGGATTTGCTGGAGCGCTACGAGCGGCAGATCGCATCCATGGATGCCTTCTCGCCGGAAGCGAACGCGATGTCGCTGCTGGTTCACGGCGGCGGTGTCTTCATGAAGCTCGACCAGGAAGGTCGGTTGATGGTGACGGATTTCGTGCGGGAATTTACCGGCATATCCACCGAGGTCACCTTCGTCGGACGGGCGGATCATTTTCAGCTTTGGCAACCGAATGCGTTTTTGGGCGCGCAGGCGGAAGCAAGAGCGGGGCGCGGTTTTTCGGCTGCTCGCCCCGCATAGGACGGGGACACGGAATGGCGGCGAATTCTGGCGGACGATCTTCTGATGCCGATAGCGGACCTCAGCGTCACATCCCTGTCCTGCTTCGCGAAGTCATTGCCGCGCTTGAACCCGCATCCGGAAAGATCATCCTTGATGGCACTTTTGGTGCCGGCGGCTACACCCAGGCCATTCTCGATCAGGGCGCCAACGTCATCGCGCTTGACCGCGATCCAACCGCGATAGCCGGCGGTCAGGCGATGGTTGCCGCCAATGGCGGCAGGTTAAGCCTCATTCAATCGCAATTTTCCGATCTGGCGAGGCACGCGCCGGAAGGCGGCCTTGACGGCGTCGTTCTCGATATCGGCGTTTCCTCCATGCAGATCGACGAGGCCGAGCGCGGTTTTTCCTTCCAGAAGAATGGCCCGCTCGACATGCGCATGTCCGCTTCCGGCGTTTCGGCGGCGGATGTCGTCAATCGTGCGAAAGTCGGTGATCTCATCCGCATCTTCGGTTTTCTCGGTGAAGAAAAGCAGCCGGGCCGCATCGCTCGCGCCATCGAGAAGAGGAGGGCAGACGAGCCCTTCCGCACCACGCGCGATCTTGCGGGTCTCATCGAGATCGTCACGCCGCGCAAGGCGAAAGACAAGATCCATCCTGCGACGCGGGTGTTTCAGGCGCTTCGGGTTTTCGTCAATGACGAACTCGGCGAGTTGGCACAGGCGCTTTTCGCTGCAGAGCGGTCCCTGAAGCCGGGTGGTCGCCTGGTCGTCGTCACGTTCCATTCGCTGGAAGACCGCATCGTCAAGAAATTCTTCTCCGACCGTTCGGGCAAGGCCGCCGGTTCCCGGCACCTGCCGATGGTTGAAGACAAGCCCGCCATTTTTGACAATATCGGCAAGCCGATGATCGCTGCCAGCGATGCGGAGGCGGAACTCAATCCGCGTGCCCGCTCAGCCAAGCTGCGGGCCGGTCTGCGCACGACCGCGCCAGCGCGCGCGGCGGATTTCTCGATCTTCGAGCTTCCCGATCTCGCCAGCCTTGAAAAGATGGGAGGCTGATATGCTGCGTACTTTCGATGTCATCTTGATGGGGGTCATGGTCGCGGCGGCCGTCGTCACCTATTCGATCAAGCACAAGGCCGATCTGAAGCTCGAAGAGGTCCGCAAGCTCGAGGCCGAAATCAAGCTTGAAAAGGATACGATCGATTTGCTGCGGGCCGACTGGGCGCTCTTGACGCAGCCGAACCGTCTGCATCGTCTGGTCAATGCCTATCAGGACGAGCTTGGTCTTTCGCCGACGCTGCCAACACAATTGGCGCAGCCGCGCGAGCTGCCCATGCTGCGCTCGCAATTGCCGCAACCGCCTGAGCCGGAAGGCATGAGCGTCGAGGATGTGATTGCCGCCGCCGTCAACGGTTCCAAGCCGGGCGCGACGCTTGGCGCGGCCACCAAAAAGAAATCGCCGCCGGCGGGCCAGATCGCCGCCAATGGCGCCCCGGTTCCGACGCCGCGGGCACGCGTTTCCCGTCCCCCAGCGGCTCCGGCCGTCTCCGCCGTTGCCGGTGATGAAACCGATGACATGGATGACACGATAACAGGATCGGTGAACCGCTGATGTCTTTTCTCTCCCGCGTCATGGTTTTGAAGAGCAAGGCTCATTTTTCCGCCAGCACGACCGGCGTTTATACCGACCATGCGGCTTTCGAGGGCGCCCGCAAGAAAAGGGCGGCGCAGGCGAAGAGCCGCGTCGGCCTGATCATTTTCGGATTCGTCGCTTTTTACGGCGTCGTGGGCGGTCGTCTGGTGCAATATGGCATGGCGGAACAGGAAACCGTTTCGAGCATCGCGCCCGCAGACCGGCTGATGGCGTCGCGCCCGGACCTTCTCGATCGCAACGGCGAGGTTCTCGCCACCGATATCCGCACTGTCTCTCTATTTGCCGAGCCGCATCGCATTGTCGATATCGACGAGGCGATCGAGAAGCTGCGCACCGTTCTGCCTGATCTCGATCAGCGCGGCACCTATCAGAAGCTCACCTCAAATTCCCGTTTCCAATGGCTGCGTCGTCAGTTGACGCCCAAACAGCAGAGCCAGATTCTGGCGCTCGGTATTCCCGGTGTGGGGTTCCGCCCGGAAAAACGCCGGTTCTATCCGGGTGGGCCAACGGCTGCCCATGTCGTCGGTCATGTGAACATCGACAATCGCGGCGTGGCGGGTATGGAGCGTTATGTCGACAATCAGGGACTTGCCGATCTGACGGCGCTTGGCATGACCAGCGATCAACCGCTGGAACCGGTAAAGCTTTCGATCGATCTGCGCGTGCAGTCCATCGTGCGTGAAGTCGTAACGTCGGCGATCGCCAAGTTCCAGGCAATCGGTGCCGGCGCCGTGGTGCTGGACGTGCATACGGGTGAAGTCCTCGCCATGGCCTCGGTGCCGGATTACGATCCGAATAACCCGGCCGAAGGGGCGAAAGAGGGCTGGCTCAACCGCATGTCGAACGGTACGTTCGAAATGGGGTCGACCTTCAAGTCCTTCACCATCGCCATGGGCCTCGATTCGGGTCGTGTGCGTCTGGGTGACAGTTTCGACGCCCGTTATCCGATCCGGATCGGCGGTTTCACCATCAAGGACTTCCACGGCAAGAACCGCGTTTTGTCGGTCCCGGAAATCTTCCAGTTTTCGTCCAATATCGGTACGGCCAAGATCGCCGACACCGTGGGCACCGAAGGCCACAAGGAGTTTCTGACGAAGCTTGGACTTTTGACCCGCATGCAGACGGAATTGCCGGAGGTAGCGCTGCCATCGCAGCCGCGTGAATGGAAGAAGATCAACTCCATCACCATTTCCTTCGGTCACGGCGTTTCGACGACGCCGCTGCAGACGGCGGTTGCCGGGGCTGCACTCGTCAACGGCGGCAAGCTGATCGAGCCGACCTTCCTGCCGCGCACCCGCGAACAGGCCGATATGGTGGCAAAGCAGGTTCTGAAGCCCACCACCAGCAAGGACATGCGCTTCCTGTTTGAATGGAACGGCGTGAACGGGTCCGGCCGCAATGCGCGCGTCGACGGTTTTAACGTCGGCGGCAAGACCGGCACGGCGGACAAGGTCGTCAATGGCCGTTATGTGCGCGACAAGAACTTCAACGCCTTCCTGTCGGCTTTCCCGATCGACGACCCGCAATATGTGGTGTTGACCTTCATTGATGAACCGAAGACGGACAAGGGCAATGGCGCAGCACTCGCCGGCACGTCCGCAGCGCCGATGGTGCGCGATATCATCGCCCGCACGGCGGCAGTGCTGGGTGTGAAGCCGAAGTTCGGCAAGGATGGCTCGGCCTTGCTCGTGTCTTATTGATTGTTAGAGCTTATGATGTTCCGGCGATTCGCGCCGGGGGGACAAGACGGACACAGTCGATGAATTTGCGAGATATATCCGGAAACGCGTTTCCGGAATTGAAAGAATTGCTCCTGTCTGAGATCGGGGCGATCGAAATCGGGGGAATAACGGCAGACAGCCGCAAGGTTCAGCCCGGCAGCCTGTTCGTGGCGGTTGCGGGCACGAAGGCGGATGGTGCGGCCTATGTGAAGGACGCGGTTGCCAAGGGTGCGGTTGCCGTCGTTTCTGCACATGCGGCGCAAGCTGACGTGCCGGTGCTGGCCGTTACGGACCCGCGCCTCTATCTCTCCCTTGCCGCAGCCCGGTTCTACGGAAAACAGCCTGAAACCATGGTTGCCGTCACCGGCACGGCTGGAAAGACCTCGGTCGCCTCTTTCGTGCGGCAGATCTGGGCCTTTGCCGGCCATGCCGCCGCACAGATTGGCACGACGGGTGTCATTGCGCCCGGCCGCGAGGATTATGGCGCGCTGACGACGCCCGACCCTGTGACATTGCATGCACTTCTGGCCGAGCTTGCCTCCGAAGGCGTAACGCACGCGGCGATGGAGGCTTCGAGCCACGGCCTCGACCAGCGCCGCATCGATGGCGTGAAGCTTGCAGCGGCCGGTTTCACAAATCTCGGCCGCGATCACATGGATTATCATCCGACCGTTGAGGACTATATGGCCGCGAAGATGCGGCTGTTCGACACGTTGATGGAAAAAGGTGCGCCGGCGGTGATCTTTGCCGACGATCCCTGGTCGCAGCAGGCGATCCGCGCCGCGGGTGATGCGGGCCTTGATATTCGCACTGTCGGCCGCAAGGGCGATTACCTGGCGCTGAAACGGGTGGAGCATTTCCGTCATAAACAGATGATCGAAGTGCATCATGACGCCGTGATTTACGAAGTCGATATTCCGCTCGCTGGCGATTTTCAGGTGGCCAACGCTCTCGTGGCGGCCGGCCTTGCCATGTCCACCGGCGTTTCCGCCACTGTAGCGATGAAGGCGCTTGAAAAGCTGATCGGCGCTGCCGGTCGTCTGGAACTCGTGGGCCAGACGAAGAACGGCGCGCTTGCCTATGTGGATTATGCCCATAAGCCGGATGCGCTGGAGAATGTACTGACCTCGGTCAGACCTTTCACTTCAGGCCGTATTATCACCGTCTTTGGCTGTGGCGGCGACCGCGACAAGGGCAAACGCCCGATCATGGGTGAAGTAGCGACGCGGCTTTCCGACATCGTCATCGTCACCGATGACAATCCGCGCTCGGAGGATGCCGCAACGATCCGGTCCGAAGTCATGGCGGCGGCGCCGGGTGCAGTGGAAATCGGCGACAGGTCGCAGGCGATCCACCATGCGGTGTCGCTGCTTTCAAACGGCGATACGCTGATCGTCGCGGGCAAGGGGCATGAAGAGGGGCAGATCGTCGGTTCCGTGACACTGCCGTTTTCCGATCATGAACAGGTGCGCGCTGCGCTGGAAGGATTGAAGATTTGAGCTGGTTATGGACAGTCGCCGATATGATCGCCATCACGGCAGGACGCCCGGTGGGCAACCTGCCGACCGGAATCACCGGCATTTCCATCGACAGCCGGACCGTTAAACCCGGAGAGGCCTTCTTCGCCATCAAGGGTGATCGGGTCGATGGCCATGATTATACCAGCTTTGCCGTTGCAAATGGTGCCGGCCTTCTGGTCGTGGCCGAAGGCAAGCTGCCAGCGCTCGGCCGGCTGACCGTGCCGATGATCGTGGTGGAGGATGTTCTCGCCGCACTCGGCAAGCTCGCAATTGCAGCACGTGAAAGAACGTCGGCGCGCATCATCGCGGTGACCGGTTCGGTCGGCAAGACGACGACGAAGGAGATGCTACGGCAGGCTCTGGAGCCGTCGGGCCGGGTTCACGCGGCGGTCGCTTCCTTCAACAACCATTGGGGTGTGCCGCTGACGCTGGCGCGCATGCCCGCCGATACCGAATTCGGTGTGTTCGAAATCGGCATGAACCATTCCGGCGAAATCCGCCCGCTGGTGAAGATGGTGCGCCCGCATGTGGCGATCATCACCACCATCGCTGCTGCCCATCTCGGCAATTTCAAGAACATAGAAGAAATCGCAGCCGCCAAGGCGGAGATATTCGAAGGTCTGGAGGAGGGCGGCTCCGTCATCCTCAACCGCGACAATGCCCAGTTCGAGCAGCTTGAAGAGGTCGCGCAGGAACAGGGCATCGAGCATGTTCTGACCTTCGGGCAGCATGCAAAAGCAGATTTCCGGCTTGCCGATTTCGAAAGCACGCCTTCGGGTTCAACCATCTGGGCGATCGTGAACGGTGAGACCAGCGAATTGCACCTGAACGTTCCCGGTCGTCACATCGCCGACAATGCCATGGCCGTGCTTGGTGCTGTTGCCGTGACCGGCGCCAATCTCGACCGGGCTTTTGAGGCGCTTGGAACACTCGAGGCGGTGAAAGGGCGTGGCCAGCGCCACCGCCTGACAATCGACGGCGGCTCCTTCCTGTTGATCGACGAGAGCTACAATGCCAATCCGGCCTCCATGCGGGCAGCGATTGCCGTGCTGGCGGAAACCGAAACGCAGGGCCACGGCCGACGCGTTGCAGTTCTCGGCGACATGCTGGAAATGGGTGAATTTTCCGCGCAGCTGCATGAGGAGCTGGCCGGGCCGCTGCTTGCGGCGGGTATCGAACATGTCTGGCTGGCGGGAGAGGCGATGGCCGCTCTTCGCGATGCGTTGCCGGATAGCGTCACCGTCATCTGGTTCCCGACAACAGTGGAACTCACCGATTTCGCCCTGCAATGGGTGCAACCGGGAGACGCGCTCATGGTAAAATCGTCACTGGGGCTTGGTTTCGGCAAGATTGTCGCCGCCCTGCTTGACAAGTATCCGGCATTCCCCGAGACGGAACGCCAAGTCTGAAATAGCCTTTTGAAAGGGCAAATATGCTGATCTGGCTCGTCGAACTGTCGGATAAAGTTCAAGTCTTCAACCTCTTCCGGTACATCACCTTCCGGGCGGGTGCCGCAATGTTCACCTCTGCGTTGATCGTCTTCCTGTTCGGGCCGGCAATCATCAACTCGCTGCGCGTTCGCCAGGGCAAAGGCCAGCCGATCCGCGCTGACGGGCCGCAGACCCATTTCAAGAAGGCCGGTACCCCGACCATGGGCGGGCTGATGATCCTTGCAGGTATTCTCGGCGGTTCGCTGCTCTGGGGTGACCTGTCGAATGTCTATGTCGTCGCTGTTTTGATGGTGACGCTCGGTTTCGGCGCAATCGGCTTTTACGACGATTATCTCAAGGTGACGAAGCAGAGCGACAAGGGTTTTTCCGGCAAGGCTCGTCTCGGCATCGAATTCGTGATCGCGGCGATTGCCGTGTTCTTCATGATGAAGATGGCGCTTGCTTCCGCGCCGCATGGCGGCACGCTCGGCAGCTCCATCGCTTTTCCTTTCTTCAAGGAATTCGTGATCAATCTGAGTTATTTCTTTGTGCTGTTCGGTGCTTTTGTCATCGTCGGTGCTGGCAATGCGGTGAACCTGACGGATGGCCTCGATGGTCTCGCCATCGTGCCGGTGATGATCGCTGCTGCCACTTTCGGCGTGATTGCCTATCTCGCCGGCAACGCGGTTTTCGCCAATTACCTGCAGATCAATTTCGTTCCCGGCACCGGTGAACTTGCCGTCATCGTCGGTGCGGTCATCGGCGCGGGCCTCGGTTTCCTGTGGTTCAACGCGCCGCCCGCCGCCATCTTCATGGGCGATACGGGTTCGCTGGCGCTTGGCGGCCTCATCGGCTCCATCGCTGTCGCGACCAAGCATGAGATCGTCATGGTCATCGTCGGTGGCCTGTTCGTCATGGAGACGCTGTCGGTCATCATTCAGGTGTTCTGGTTCAAGCGCACCGGCCGGCGCGTTTTCCTGATGGCGCCGATCCACCACCATTTCGAGAAAAAGGGCTGGACCGAAAGCCAGGTGGTTATCCGCTTCTGGATCATCTCCGTGGGTCTCGCGCTGCTTGGCCTCGCCACCCTGAAGCTGAGGTGAGCGATGATCCCGGTCACGTCGTTCAAAGGTAGGAAAGTCGCCCTCTTCGGGCTTGGCGGTTCAGGTCTCGTCACGGCCCGGGCGCTGGTTGCCGGTGGTGCGGAAGTCGTCGCTTTCGACGACAATCCCGACAGCGTTGCGAAGGCGCAGGCCGAAGGCATCACGACGGCGGACCTTCGAACGATAGACTGGCCCTCGTTTTCTTCCTTCGTTCTGGCGCCCGGCGTGCCGTTGACGCACCCAAAGCCGCACTGGTCGGTGGACCTTGCGAAAGCAGCGGGCGTTGAGATCATCGGCGATATCGAGCTTTTCATTCGCGAGCGCCGCGCCCATGCGCCGGATTGCCCCTTCATCGCGATTACCGGCACCAACGGCAAGTCCACGACGACGGCGCTGATCGCCCATATTCTCAAGGCATCCGGCCGCGATACGCAGCTCGGCGGCAATATCGGCACGGCGGTGCTGAGCCTCGATCCGCCGAAAGCGCAGCGTTTCTACGTTGTCGAATGCTCGTCCTACCAAATCGATCTCGCACCGACGATTAATCCGACCGCCGGCATTCTTCTCAATCTCACACCGGATCATCTCGACCGGCACGGCACAATGCAGCATTATGCCGACGTCAAGGAACGGCTGGTGGCGGGGAGCAACACTGCGATCGTCGGTGTGGATGACAGCCATTCGACGCTGATCGCCGACCGCATCGAGCGCGCTGGCGTCAAGGTGGAGCGCATTTCCAAGCGCAACGTCGTTTCCGAAGGTCTTTATGCCGAAGGCAGCCGCATCCTGCGGGCACATGGCGGCACGTCGTCGCTGCTGGTCGATCTCGACGGTATCCAGACGCTTCGTGGCAGCCACAATGCGCAGAACGCGGCGGCGGCAATCGCTGCCTGCCTTGCGGTCGGCGTTTCCGAAGACGAAGTGCGCGCCGGTCTCAAATCTTTCCCGGGCCTCAAGCATCGCATGCAGCCGGTCGGACGGCGTGGCAACGTCACCTTCGTCAATGACAGCAAGGCGACCAATGCGGATGCTGCTGCACCGGCGCTTTCGAGTTTCGACCGCATCTACTGGATCGCCGGCGGTCTGCCCAAAGCGGGTGGTATAACCAGCCTGTCGCCGCTGTTTTCGCGCATCGCCAAAGCCTATCTGATCGGTGAAGCGGCGGCGGAGTTTGCCGCGACACTCGGCGAGGCGGTGCCATATGAAATATCCGGCACGCTGGACAAGGCTGTGCAGCATGCGGCAGCAGATGCGGAGAAAGATGCAACGGCCGGCAATGTCGTTATGTTATCCCCGGCTTGCGCAAGCTTCGATCAATATAAGAACTTTGAGATCAGAGGTGATTCGTTCGTCGCACAGGTTGCGGCGCTCGACGGCATGACGATGCTCGTTCACTCTGGAAAAGGGGGCTGAAGGCCATGGTAAGCCGAGTTGATCGCGGTCCGGTTGCGGAATGGTTCTGGACTATCGACCGTTTCTTTCTGGCGGCGTTTGTCGCGCTGATGGGCATCGGCCTGATGCTGTCCTTTGCGGCGTCGCCTGCGGTTGCCGAGCGTATCGGCCTCAACAGCTTCTTCTTCGTCGAACGTCAGGCGATGTTCATGGTGCCGTCTCTGGCGATCATGGTCGGCCTTTCTTTCCTGTCACCCCGTCAGGTGCGGCGTGTGGCGGTCATCATGCTGATCGCTTCGCTGTTGATGATGATCTTCGCGCTGTTCTTCGGCATCGAGGTCAAGGGCGCGCGGCGCTGGATTTCCATCGGCACCTTCTCAATCCAGCCTTCGGAATTCATGAAGCCTGCCTTCGTGATTGTCTGCGCCTGGCTGTTCGCCGAACGGGCGCGTCACCCGGAAATTCCCGGCAATCTCTTCGCCATCATCACTTTCGGCATCGTGGCGGCACTTCTGATCGCCCAACCGGACTTCGGCCAGACGATCCTGACCTCGGTGGTCTGGGGCGGCATGTTCTTCATGGCGGGCGTGCCGTGGTTCTGGATCATCATGCTCGGCGGTGTCGGCGTCGGCGGCATCATCTCCGCCTATCTGATGCTGCCGCACGTGGCCGGCCGTATCGACCGTTTCTGGACCGGCGAAGGCGATACGTTCCAGGTGGATACGGCGCGTGAGGCGATCATTCGCGGCGACTGGTTCGGGCGCGGACCGGGCGAGGGCATCGTCAAGCGCATCATTCCCGACAGCCATACCGACTTCATCTTCTCGGTGGCGGCGGAAGAATTCGGCATCATCTTCTGCATGTTCCTGGTGGCCATTTTCGCCTTCATCGTGCTGCGCGGCCTGTCGCACGCCTTCAAGGAAAAGGACGATTTCTGCCGTTTTGCCGTGGCCGGTCTCGTGCTGCAGATCGGCATGCAGTCGATGATCAATATCGGCGTCAATCTGGAGCTGATGCCCGCCAAGGGCATGACGCTGCCTTTGATTTCCTATGGCGGTTCGTCGATGATGGCGATCTGCGTGACCGCCGGCTTCCTTCTGGCGCTGACACGCCACAGACCTGAAAAGCGGGCGCAAGAGCGCAGCTTCTTCCGCGTCGGTTCCGGCGTTCCAGCGGAGTAAACGATCATGAGCAAGGGTATTGTTCTTCTTGCCGCCGGTGGAACCGGCGGCCATGTGTTTCCGGCAGAGGCCCTGGCGCACACGCTGAAAGCGCGTGGTTATCAGGTGCATCTCGTCACCGACAGCCGCGCCGAGCGTTATGCCGGCAAGTTTCCGGCGGATGAAATTCATGTGGTGCCGTCGGCCACCATCGGCTCGAAAAACCCGATTTCCGTGGTGCGTTCGCTCTGGAAGCTGTGGGTAGGTCTTCGTGCGGCGCGTCGGCTGGTTACGAAACTGAAGCCGGTCGCGGTTGTCGGCTTCGGCGGGTATCCCACCGTGCCGCCGCTTCTGGCATCGACCGGACTTGGCGTTCCCTCAATCATTCATGAGCAGAATGCGGTGATGGGCCGCGCCAACAAGGCGCTGGCAGCGCGGGTGAAGGCAATCGCCGGCGGTTTCCTGCCGCCTGCCAATGGCCAATATTCCGACAAGACGGTGGCGACCGGCAATCCAGTGCGCCCGGCGGTGCTGGCGGCCTCTGAAATTCCCTATACGCCATCGCAGACGGGGGAGCCTTTCCAGCTTGTGGTTTTCGGCGGTAGCCAGGGCGCGCAGTTCTTTTCGAGCGCCGTTCCGGCAGCGATCTGCCTGATGAAGGACGAGCAGCGCAAGCGCGTCGTCGTCACCCAGCAGGCCCGGCCCGAAGACAAGGACAGCGTGATAGCCTCCTACCAGAAGCTTGGTGTGAAGGCTGACGTTTCACCCTTCTTCGGTGACATGGCTTCGCGCATCGCCGAGGCCGATCTCGTCATCAGCCGCTCTGGCGCTTCGACGGTGTCGGAGCTTTCCGTGATCGGTCGTCCGTCGATCCTCGTGCCCTATCCGCATGCGCTCGATCACGATCAGGCGGCCAATGCGGCCGCACTTTCGGCTGCCGGCGGTGCAAGCGTCATCAAACAGGCGGAACTGTCGCCACAGAAACTCTCCGGCCTGCTGTCGTCGGCGCTTTCGGAACCGGATCGTCTTTCCTCAACGGCAGCGGCGGCCAAGGCAACCGGAAAACCGCATGCGGCGGAAGTGCTGGCCGATCTGGTGGAGGCGATTGCCGAAGGCCGGTCCGTACAGGAATTTAAAAAGAATAATGAAGGAGTTGGGGCATGAAGATGCCGAAAGCCATAGGCCTTGTCCATTTCATCGGCATAGGCGGGATCGGCATGAGCGGCATTGCCGAAGTGCTTCACAATCTCGGCCATCGCGTTCAGGGATCCGACCAGTCCGATAGCGCCAATGTCCAGCGCCTGCGCGACAAGGGCATCGAGGTTTTTGTCGGCCATACCGCAGATAATCTCGGTGATGCAGAAGTTGTGGTTGTTTCCACCGCCATCAAGAAGAACAATCCGGAATTGATCTCGGCGCGGGAGAAGCACCTGCCGATCGTTCGCCGCGCCGAAATGCTGGCCGAGTTGATGCGTTTCCGCAATGCGATCGCCATCGGCGGCACCCATGGCAAAACCACGACCACCTCCATGGTCGCGACCCTGCTGGAAGCCGGCAATCTCGATCCGACCGTCATCAATGGCGGCATCATCAATGCCTATGGCACCAATGCCCGCATGGGTGAGGGCGAGTGGATGGTGGTGGAGGCCGACGAATCCGACGGTACTTTCCTGAAGCTTCCGGCCGATGTGGCCGTCATTACAAATATCGATCCCGAACATCTTGACCATTACGGCAATTTCGATGCCGTGCGCGCCGCATTCCGGCAGTTCGTTGAAAACGTGCCGTTCTACGGCTTCGGCGTCATGTGTCTCGACCATCCCGAGGTTCAGGCGCTCGTTGGCCGGATCGAGGACCGCAAGGTCATCACCTATGGCGAAAACCCGCAGGCGGATGTGCGGTTTTCGAATGTGCGCATCGACGGCACGCGGTCCATCTTCGATGTGGAAATCCGTCGTCGCCGCACCGGCAAGATATTTTCCTTCACGGATCTCGTTCTGCCGATGCCCGGCCGCCACAATGTTTCGAATGCGACTGCGGCGATTGCCGTCGCCAATCGTCTCGGTATTTCGGAAGCCGACATCAAGAAGGGGCTTGCCTCCTTTGCCGGCGTCAAACGCCGCTTCACGTTGACAGGCGAAGCCAATGGCGTGCAGGTCTTCGACGATTACGGTCATCATCCGGTTGAAATCAAGGCTGTGCTGGCCGCGGCGCGGGAGGCCTGCAAGGGGCGCATCATCGCCGTGCACCAGCCGCACCGCTATAGCCGTCTTTCCAGCCTGTTTGACGATTTCGCGCATTGCTTTAACGATGCTGACACGATTATTCTTGCTCCGGTCTATGCCGCGGGCGAAGATCCGATCGAAGGCGCAAGTTCGGAAGCGCTGGTGTCGGCCATCAAGGCTGCCGGCCACCGCGACGCCCGTTTTCTCGAAAAGCGGGAGGACCTTGCGTCGCAGCTTGCAGCCATTGCGAAACCGGGTGATTTCGTGGTTCTCTTGGGGGCTGGGAATATCACGCAATGGGCAGCGGTGCTGCCTTCGGAATTGAAGAGCATATCAGGAAAGTCTGAATGAGACAGGTCGATGGGGTAAAATTGCTGGGGAGGCTCGGCGACGGGGTAAAGGAATTGCGGGGACGTCTGACACCGGATGCGCCCATGGACCGCGTGACGTGGTTCAGAGCCGGCGGTTTGGCGGAAGTCATGTTCCAGCCGCACGACACTGATGATCTTATTGCCTTCCTGAAAATTCTGCCGGAAGACGTGCCGTTGACCGTGGTCGGCGTCGGCTCGAACCTTCTGGTGCGCGATGGCGGCATTCCGGGCGTCGTCGTCCGTCTGTCCGCCAAGGGTTTCGGCCAGGTGGAGCTTGCCGGCGAGAACCGTATCAAGGCTGGCGCGATCTGCCCCGACAAGCATATTGCCGCCATGGCCATGGATAACGGTATCGGTGGGTTCCATTTCTTTTACGGCATTCCCGGTTCCATCGGTGGCGCGCTGCGCATGAATGCCGGCGCCAATGGCGGCGAGACACGCGATCGCGTCGTGGAAGTCTATGCGGTCGACCGGCAGGGTAACCAGCATGTGCTTTCCAATGCCGATATGGGCTATAGCTACCGCCATTCCGGCGCCGATGCCGGCCTGATCTTCACCGGTGCGCTGTTTGAAGGTTATCCGGAAGACAAGGCGAAAATCCGCGCCGATATGGACGCCGTGCGCCATCACCGCGAAACCGTGCAGCCGATCCGCGAGCAGACGGGTGGTTCGACCTTCAAGAATCCCGAAGGTCATTCGGCCTGGGAGTTGATCGACGAGGCGGGTGGCCGCGGCCTGGTCATCGGCGGCGCGCAGATGTCATCGCTGCATTGCAATTTCATGATAAATACCGGCCATGCGACCGGCTACGATCTGGAATATCTCGGCGAGACCATCCGCAGGCGGGTATTCGAAAAGTCGGGCATTCGGCTGGAATGGGAAATCAAGCGCCTTGGCCTGTTCATGCCGGGTCGGGAAGTGGAGCCTTTCCTGGGGGCTTGAGAATGGATGGCCGGTGAAGGCGCAACGGTTGAAGATGAGCGGGAGCGGCGCCGGCTGGACATTGTTTCCAACGAGCGCCGCAAGCTCATGGCCAATGCGCTGGATCGGTTGTCTACGGCCTTTATTGCCCTCGGCGTTGTCGGTCAGGCATTGTCGTTGACGCCGGCCTCGACGAGTATTTTCAGTATCGTTGTCATGACAGGTTGGATTTTAGGGGCTGTTATACTACATTTGATAGCAAGACGTGTGCTTGGAGGCCTAAGACTATGACCTCGCAGATATTCATCTGGTACGTGTTTCCCTGGCTAGTCTCGGCGATAGGCTTGTGCTGGTTGGCTTACGACCACTTCAAACATCCGGGGCGCTGATAGACACCCAAATAAAAGCCCGCGAAACGACAGTTTCGCGGGCTTTTTTGCTGTCAGCATTTATGCGGCTCAGACTTCGTCCTTGCGGGACAGAAGAATGCAGGCAAGCGTGATGATGGCGGAGACGCAGAGGTAATAACCGACGTAGCCCATGCCGTAATTCACCTGCAGCCATGTGGCGATATAGGGCGCCAGCGATGCGCCGAAGATGCCGGCCATGTTGAAGGTGATGGACGAGCCGGTGTAGCGCACGCGGGTCGGGAAGGGGGCGGCGAGCGCCGTTCCGATCAGGCCATAGGTCATGCCCATCAGCGTCATGGCCAGAGCCGCGAAGACGAAGATCGAACCTTCGCTGCCGGTCATCAGGCTGGGTAGCAGGAAGGAGAACAGGCCGATCAGCACTGTCGTCAGGATCAGGATTTCGCGACGGCCGAATTTCTCCGCGAGCTTGCCGGCGATCGGGATGAAGATGCCGAAGACGATGGAGCCGAGGATCTGCACTTCCAGCGCGTCAAGGAACGGGATTTTCAGAACCTTGACGTTGTAGGACAGAAGATAGGCGGTGCCGATGTAGAAGAGCACGAAGGTGGCCAGAGCCACGAAGGTGCCCAGCACGAGGCTGCGCTTGTGGTTGCGGAACAGTTCCGCGACCGGCACGGCCACACGTTCTTCCTTTTCAATGGCTTTCTGGAAGTCGGGCGTTTCGGTGATCGAAAGGCGAACCCACATGCCGACTGCGATCAGGATGATCGAGGCGACGAAGGGAATGCGCCAGCCCCAGCTTAAGAGCGCTTCCTGCGACATGAAGTGCAGGAGGATCCAGAACACGCCGGAGGAGAGGAACAGGCCGACGGGTGCGCCAAGCTGCGGGAACATGCCGTACCAGCTGCGCTTGCCCGGAGGTGCGTTTTCCGTGGCGAGCAGGACCGCGCCGCCCCATTCGCCGCCAAGGCCGAAGCCCTGACCGAAACGGCAAAGCGCGAGCAGCAGCGGCGCAAGAACGCCGGCGGTTTCATAGGAGGGCAGGAGGCCGATCACGACCGTTGAAACACCCATGGTCAGAAGGGCGGCAACGAGAGTTGTCTTGCGGCCGACGCGGTCACCATAGTGGCCGAAGACGACAGCGCCGAGCGGGCGGGCAAAAAAGGCGATGGAGAAGGTGGCGAAGGACGCCAGAAGTGCCGTCATCGGATCGTTGTTCGGGAAGAACAATGCCGGGAACACGAGCACTGCGGCCGTGGCGTAAACGTAAAAATCGAAAAACTCGATGGTCGTGCCGACCAGGCTGGCAGTGAGAACTCGTGCAGGCGAATTTGTCTTTACAACGTTCGAATTGCCAGCTGTCGACGATACCGGAGATATCGCGTCAGTCATGGTTTGGGTTCCATTTCAGATGATTGGAATGTCATGCCTTGGGAGGCAGGGACTGCGTTAACGCAATTTTTGTTCTTATGGAATGTTAAAAAAGAAATAATGCAAATAATGTGATCTTTGAAAGCAACGGGTCTGATGGGCGGCCTCCGGATGCGATTCCGTGATTGAGAGACTGATTCAGGCCGCGGATTTAAAACGCTGAAACGTCAGATAATTTTCACTGGGGAAAAGCGCCGTTCGTTAACGTTTCGGTCTTGCTTTCAGCGGGGAGCGGCAGGCGCGCTGGCGGGGCTTTATTTCCGATCATTGAAAACCTGCATGTTGCAATCCATGCAACTCTCTGATTCCAAGGAGGGAATCCGGATCGATGCTGATTCTTTAATGGAACTCGGCATGTTGGGCGCGGTGGTTAACGAAAGTAAACGATTCATTAACCTTAATGGCGTTTAACTGATCTCAAGGGTCATGTGCCAGAATCACCGTCCGTCAAATTCGGTCGGTTCGGGCGTGGTTCGTAACGGAGAGTTGGTGTCAGAGGGTTCGATGGGCGGCAAGCACGTAGCTGTTCTTTTGGGTGGGTTTTCGTCGGAGCGGCCGGTCAGCCTCTCGTCGGGCAACGCTTGCGCGCTTGCGCTGGAAGGCGAGGGCTACAAGGTCACCCGGGTCGATGTAGGGCGCGATGTCGCTGCCGTTCTCGCGGAACTGCGCCCGGACGTTGCCTTCAATGCGCTGCATGGCCCCTTCGGTGAAGATGGCACCATTCAGGGCATTCTCGAATATCTGGCCATTCCCTATACCCATTCCGGCGTGCTGGCTTCCGCGCTCGCCATGGACAAGGCGCAGGCCAAGAAAGTTGCTGCCGCCGCCGGCATTCCGGTTGCTGCCGAGCGCGTCATGAACCGCTTCGATTTCACCAGCGAACACCCGCTCGCGCCGCCCTATGTGGTGAAGCCGGTGCGTGAAGGTTCGAGCTTCGGCGTCGTGATCGTCAAGGAAGACCAGTCGCATCCGCCGCAAATCCTCACCTCGTCAGAATGGCGCTACGGCGATCAGGTCATGGTCGAACGTTATATTCATGGCCGCGAACTGACCTGCGGCGTGCTTGATGGCGAGGCGCTTGGCGTCACGGAAGTGGTGCCGCTCGGTCACAATTTTTATGATTATGATGCGAAATATGCGGCTGGTGGCTCGAAACATGTCATTCCCGCAGAAATTTCACCGAAAATTTACCAAAAAATTCAAACACTGGCGGTTATGGCGCATCGGGCGATCGGGTGCCGTGGCGTAAGCCGTTCAGACTTTCGTTACGACGACCGCTTCTCAGAAGATGGCGAAGTTATCTGGCTTGAAGTGAATACACAGCCGGGCATGACGCCGACCTCCCTGGTGCCGGAAATGGCGGCCCATGCTGGCCGCTCCTTTGGTAACCTTGTCAGCTGGATGGTGGAGGACGCTTCGTGTTTGCGGTGACCGGCAAAAAGTCGACGGCAAAAAAGCGCGAGCAATATGCGGCGGCGGCCAGTGCCGACGATCGCAGGGTGCTGCCGCGTCCGCTGCGTCGCTTCGTGCGTTTCGGTGTCAGCCTTGCGACCGGACGCATTCACATTCCCGCCCATACGGGTACGATTTCGGCCATCGCTTTTTACGCGGTGACCGGGCTTTACGGCATGTCGCTCGGCGGCCACACCAACATCGTCACCCAGACCACGACATCGGCTGCGGGCTTTGCGGTTGAAGACGTGAAGGTCTCCGGCAATCGCCAGACGTCGGAAATCGAAGTCTTCCAGCTTCTCGGCCTCGATGGCAGCACCTCGCTCATCGCGCTCGATATCGATGCGGCGCGCCGCAAGCTCGTGCAGCTTCCCTGGGTGGAAGATGTCGATATCCGCAAGGTCTATCCCAAGACCGTCGAGGTTCGCCTGAAGGAGCGTGAAGCCTTCGGCATCTGGCAGCACGGAACGGAACTGTCGCTGATCGAAAAAAGCGGCAGCGTGATTGCTCCGCTGCGTGACAATAAATTCGCCGAGTTGCCACTGTTTGTCGGACGTGATGCGGAAACCGGTGCTGCCGGTTTTGTCGGGCAGCTGGCCGACTGGCCGGAAATCCGCAACCGTGTCCGTGCCTATGTCCGCATTGCCGGCCGTCGCTGGGATCTGCATCTCGATAACGGCATCGTGGTCAAGCTGCCGGAAGAAAACTTGCCGCAGGCGCTGCAATTGCTGGCGCGGCTCGACCTCGAGGAAAAGGTTCTGTCGCGCGATGTCGCCGCGGTCGATCTCAGGCTCGCGGACCGCACCACGATCCAGCTGACCGAAGGGGCGACAGAGCGCCGTCAGGCCGCCGTCGATGCGCGCACCAAGGCTCTCAAGAAGGCGGAGAAGAACACATGAGCTTATTCGGTTCTTCCCATTTCGGCCTGCCTCGTCTGAAGCCGCTTTCCTCCAATCGTAGCCACATCGTCTCGGTGCTGGATATCGGCTCGACCAAGGTCGTGTGCATGATCGGCCGGCTGACGCCGCGCCAGGAGAGCGAAATCCTGCCCGGTCGCACCCACAAGGTCGAAATCATCGGCATCGGCCATCAGCGTTCGCGCGGCGTGAAGTCAGGCGTGATCGCCGATCTCGACGCGCTGGAAGGCGTCATCCGTCTTTCGGTCGATGCGGCCGAACGCATGGCGGGGCTTACCGTCGACAGCCTGATCGTCAATGTTTCGGCAGGACGGCTGGCGAGCGATATCTATACCGCGAGCATCGATCTCGGCGGACAGGAAGTGGAAGCAAGCGACCTGCGCAAGGTTCTGGTGGCGGCAAGCCAGCAGTCCATGCGCCAGGACCGGGCGATCCTGCATTCGCTGCCGACGGGCTATTCGCTGGATGGCGAGCGCGGCATTCGCGATCCGCTCTCCATGTATGGCGACCTTCTTGGCGTCGACATGCATGTGGTGACAGTTGAACGCACGGCGCTGAAGAACCTCGAGCTTTGCGTCAATCGCGCGCATCTTTCGGTCGAAGGCATGGTGGCGACGCCCTATGCCAGCGGTCTTGCGGCGCTGGTGGATGACGAAGTCGAACTCGGCTGTGCGGCCATCGACATGGGCGGCGGCACCACGACAATCTCGGTTTTCGCCGAAGGCCGGCTCATTCACACCGATGCGATCGGCCTTGGCGGCCATCACGTCACCACAGATCTTGCACGTGGCCTCTCGACACGAATCGAAGATGCGGAGAGACTGAAGGTGGTGCATGGTTCGGCTTTGCTGAATGGCGCGGATGAGCGCGACATGATTTCGATCCCGCCGATTGGCGAAGATGATCGCGATCAACCATCGCAAGTTTCAAGAGCACTTGTAACCCGCATCGTGCGGGCGCGTATCGAAGAGACGCTGGAATTGATCCGTGATCGCATCCAGAAGTCCGGCTTCAGCCCCATCGTCGGCAAGCGCGTTGTCCTGACCGGCGGCGCGAGCCAGCTGACGGGGCTGCCGGAAACGGCACGGCGCATTCTCGCCCGCAACGTTCGCATCGGTCGCCCCATGGGCGTGGCCGGTCTTCCGGTAGCGGCAAAGGGACCGGCATTTTCAACCGCCTGCGGACTGATGATCTATCCGCAGGTGGCGGACATCGAAATTCATGCGGCGCAAGGCGGAATGTTCTCGCCGTTTGGTACGGGTAGCGGCCGGATAGCCCGGGTGGGGCAATGGCTGAAAGAGAGTTTTTGAGTGGCCTCGTGGCGTAAGCCGGAGGTTTCAGAGTTGAGTTTTCAAGAATCGGCCAGCGGGGCGATGCGGCCAGAGAAAGAAGGAATGGTAAAATGACGATACAGCTGCAAAAGCCTGATATCACCGAGCTGAAGCCACGCATCACCGTTTTCGGTGTTGGTGGCGGTGGCGGTAACGCTGTCAACAACATGATCACGGCCGGCCTCCAGGGTGTCGACTTCGTCGTCGCCAACACGGACGCGCAGGCACTGACCATGACGAAGGCAGATCGGGTCATCCAGCTCGGCGTCAACGTCACCGAGGGTCTCGGCGCCGGTTCCCAGCCGGAAGTCGGCCGTGCCGCCGCTGAAGAATGCATCGATGAGATCATCGACCACCTGAACGGCACCCACATGTGCTTCGTCACCGCCGGCATGGGCGGCGGCACCGGCACCGGTGCTGCACCTGTCGTCGCACAGGCGGCCCGCAACAAGGGCATCCTGACGGTCGGCGTCGTCACCAAGCCTTTCCATTTCGAAGGCGGCCGCCGCATGCGTCTTGCCGAACAGGGCATCGAGGAACTGCAGAAGTCCGTCGATACGCTGATCGTCATTCCGAACCAGAACCTCTTCCGCATCGCCAACGACAAGACGACCTTTGCCGACGCCTTCGCCATGGCCGACCAGGTTCTCTATTCGGGCGTTGCCTGCATCACCGATCTGATGGTGAAGGAAGGTCTCATCAACCTCGACTTCGCCGACGTCCGCTCGGTCATGCGTGAAATGGGCCGCGCAATGATGGGCACCGGCGAAGCTTCCGGTCCGGGCCGTGCAATGCAGGCTGCGGAAGCGGCAATCGCCAACCCGCTGCTCGACGAAACCTCGATGAAGGGTGCTCAGGGCCTGTTGATCTCCATCACCGGCGGTCGCGACCTTACCCTGTTCGAAGTCGACGAGGCTGCAACCCGTATCCGCGAAGAAGTCGATCCGGATGCCAACATCATCCTCGGCGCAACCTTCGATGAAGCTCTGGAAGGTCTCATCCGCGTGTCGGTCGTCGCCACCGGCATCGACCGCGTTGCGGGCATTGGCGAACAGAATGTTGCCGAAATGCGCGCTGCTGCCGCCAAGCCGCTTATCCGTCCTTCCGCGGCCGTTGCTTCTGCTCCGGCCGCAGTTCAGCCTGCCCAGTCAGTATCGCAGGCACCCAAGACCGTAGACCCGATCGCCCAGACCATCCGTTCGGCGGAAGCTGAAATGGAACGCGAACTCGGTTTCGCCGCTCACCAGCAGCCGTCTCAGGATTTCCGTCCGCAGAGCAAGCTGTTCGCATCGTCCCCGGCTGAAGCGCCGGCTCTGCGTCCGGCCCAGCCGGTTCAGCAGGCCGCTCCGGCCCCGATTGCTCCGGCACCGGTCTACCACGCTCCGGAACAGGTTGCCGCCCCGGCACCGCGCATGCAGCAGCCGCAGGCTCCTGTCTATCAGGAACAGGCGCCGGTTGCCCGCCAGCCCGAGCCGGTACGTATGCCGAAGGTTGAGGACTTCCCGCCGGTCGTGAAGGCCGAGATGGATCATCGTGATCGCGCTACTCCGGTTGCACAGGAAGAGCGTGGCCCGATGGGTCTTCTGAAGCGCATCACCAACTCGCTTGGCCGCCGCGAAGAGGAAGAAGTTCCCTCCGACATGATGGATGCGCCGAGCATGGCGCCGCAGCGCCGCGCGCCGCTTTCGCCGGAAGCCAGCCTCTACGCACCGCGTCGTGGCCAGCTTGACGACCACGGTCGCGCAACGCCCGCATCGTCCAGCCATCATGATGACGACCAGCTGGAAATTCCGGCCTTCCTGCGCCGCCAGTCTAACTAAAGGCGATTCCATCCGCCTCTCCAAACGCCCGGGTTTCACGACCCGGGCGTTTCGTTTATTTTGCGTGATTAACACTAAATTAATTTTCGTTTTCAATGGTTTAGGCGTGTAACAATCCGAAACGAACAGTGATTTGTCGTGGCACCTACATGTGCGTATGTATGAGGCTGGGTAAAGGAAAATACGGACTTGGCCGGTCGCCAAAACCGGCTTTAAAACTTGAACGGCGCTTCACCAAACGGCGCGGTTTGCAAAACAAGGCATATACGCATGACTATCGGACTGCTCGGATTTCAGACAACTATCGCAAATGCTGTTCAGCTTAAAGGCATTGGCGTGCATTCCGGCAATCCGGTCTCTATGACGTTCCAGCCCGCAGAAGCTGGGACGGGCATCGTATTCCATCGCCTTCATGACAATGGCAATGTCACCGAGTTGAAGGCGGTTTCGGCCAATGTCGGCAATACCGACCTGTGCACCGTGCTCGGCCGTTCGCTGTCCCAGTCAGTGGCGACGATCGAGCACGTCATGGCCGCCATCTACGCCATGGGCCTCGACAATCTCGTCGTTGAGGTTGACGGTCCGGAAGCGCCGATCATGGATGGCAGCTCTGCTCCTTTCATCGAAGCCATCGAATCGGTCGGCATCAAGACCCTCGGTGCGAAGCGCCGTTATATTCGCGTCACCAAGCCGGTGCGCATCGACTCGGGCGCGTCCTGGGCGGAATTCCGTCCCTATGACGGCACACGCTTTGAGGTCGACATCGATTTCGACACGCCGCTGATCGGCAAGCAGTCCTGGAAGGGCGACCTGACGGCTGAAACCTTCAAGAATGAATTGTCGCGCGCCCGTACCTTCGGTTTCATGCGTGACGTGGAGCGCCTGTGGGCTGCCGGTTACGCGCTCGGCTCCTCGCTTGAGAATTCGGTCGTCATCTCCGACGACAACAGCGTCATCAACATGGAAGGCCTGCGTTACGCCAAGGACGAATTCGTCCGTCACAAGACGCTGGACGCCGTGGGCGACCTGGCGCTTGCCGGCGCGCAGTTCATCGGCTGTTATCGCTCCTATCGCGGTGGCCACAAGGTCAATGCCAATGCGCTGAAGGCGCTGCTGAGCGACCGCACGGCTTACGAGATCGTCGAGGCACCGGCTGCCCGCAACCAGATGGTGCGCGCCCGCGAATTCGTACCGGTCAACATGCCGGAATTTGCGCCCTGGTCTGCTTAAGTTTGTTCGCAAGCTATCGATTGACAGAAAAGGCCGCTCCCTTGGGGGCGGCTTTTTTATGATGCAGGGCAAGATGTTTCGTCATATCGCCTGATATTCATGCGATTGCGTGCGCGGATGCCATAAAAATGCGTTAATGCGTCATCATTGCGTTGCCCTGCGGATGCTTTTATGGCTAGAAACGCCAGTGCAAAGCCGATGCTTATGTATTTGCGCGGGAAGTGGGAACTGTCGAATGAAGCATGTAGGGTCTGGTGCGATGAAGGGTACGATGCGGGGGATCGCCGTTTCGTTGTTGTTGGTCGGTGCAAGTGTCGCCGTCACGGCCTGCCAGTCCGATCCGGATATCGACATTACCAAGCTCGGTTTTGAATCCGATCCGCCTGATGTTCTGTACAAGCAGGGGCTTGCCAACATGAACGCCGGCAACATGACGGAAGCCTCACGCAAGTTCGAGGCGATCGACAAGCAATATCCATTCACCGAATGGGGCCAGAAGGCGCTTGTGATGCAGACCTTCATTGCGACGCGCACAAACAAGAATGATGTGGCCATCACCAACGGCAGCCGCTTCCTGCGGCAATATCCGCGTTCCAAGGATGCCGCTTACGTTCAGTACATGATCGGCCTTGCCTATTCGAAGCAGATTTCCGACGTGACGCAGGACCAGCGCGCAGCCCAGCGCACTGTCGAGGCGATGAACAAGGTGGTCAACGACTATCCCGATTCGGAATATGTCGCCGATGCGCAGGCCAAGATCCGTTTCGCCCGCGACCAACTCGCCGGCCGCGAAATGCAGGTCGGTCGTTATTACCTTGAGCGCAAGGAATATCTCGCTGCCGTTTCGCGTTTCCGAATCGTCGTCGAGCAGTACCAGAACACCAACCAGATCGAGGAAGCGCTGGCGCGTCTGACGGAGGCCTATTATGCGATGGGTCTTGCCGACGAGGCGCAGACTGCGGCCGCCGTTCTCGGCAACAACTATCCCGACAGCCAATGGTATGCGGACTCCTACAAGCTGCTGAAGGGTCAGGGGCTGGAGCCGCGTGAAAACAAGGGGTCCTGGATTTCGCGCGCCGGCAAGAAGCTTATCGGCGCCTGAGACGGGGCATAGGCCATGCTGGTCCAGCTCTCGATTCGCGATATCGTCCTGATTGAAAGGCTCGACCTCGGTTTTGAGGCGGGCCTTTCGGTGTTGACGGGTGAGACGGGCGCGGGCAAGTCCATTCTGCTCGACAGTCTCTCCCTTGCGCTGGGTGGCCGGGGTGATGGTGGCCTGGTGCGCCACGGCGAAGAGAAGGGGCAGGTTACCGCCGCTTTCGAAGTGCCGAACAATCATCCGACAAGGCTGCTGCTGCGCGAAAACGGTCTCGATGACGATGGCGATCTGATTTTCCGCCGGGTGCAATCCGCCGATGGCAGGACCAAGGCCTATATCAACGATCAGGCCATCAGCGTGCAGATGATGCGCCAGCTCGGGCAATTGCTGGTGGAAATTCACGGCCAGCATGATGACCGCGCCCTTGTTGATACCGATGCCCACCGCACGCTGCTGGACGCCTTTGCCGGGCTTACCGATGAGGCCCGCGCCGTTCAGGGTTTCTACCGCACCTGGAAAGACGCCGAGCGTGCCCTGAAGACCCACCGCGCCAAGGTGGAGGCAGCAGCCCGCGAGGCGGATTATCTGCGCTCTTCCGTCGAGGAGCTGGAGACACTTTCGCCGCGTGACGGCGAAGAGGACGAACTGGCCGAGCGCCGTGCTGTGATGCAGAAATCCGAACGCATCGCCGGCGATATCGCTGAAGCCAGCGAGTTTCTGAACGGCAATGCTTCGCCCGTGCCTGTCATAGCATCCATGATGCGTCGGCTCGAGCGCAAGAGCCATGAAGCGCCGGGATTGCTGGAAGACACCGTGCAATTGCTGGATGCCGCGCTTGACAACCTTTCCAATGCGCAGATGGAAGTGGAGGCGGCGTTGCGCCGCACCGAGTTTGATCCGCGTGAGCTGGAGCGGGTGGAGGAGCGACTGTTCGCGCTGCGCGCCGCCGGCCGTAAATATAATGTCGCGGTGCCTGACCTGCCGGCTCTTGCCGAAAAAATGGTGGCTGATCTCGCTGATCTCGATGCCGGTGAAGAAAAGCTTGGCAAGCTGGAGGCCAATCTCGGCGTCGTCAAAGCTGATTTTGACCGTGCTGCCCAGTCACTTTCCGACAAACGCCGCCATGCGGCGGATGCACTTTCCGGTGCTGTCATGGCCGAGCTTCCGGCGCTGAAGCTGGAGCGGGCGCGGTTCACCGTTGAGGTAACCTCCGATACCGAGCAGGCGACGGCCGACGGCATCGACACGGTGGAATTCCACGTTCAGACCAATCCGGGCACACGGCCGGGGCCGATCATGAAAGTCGCCTCGGGCGGCGAATTGTCCCGCTTCCTGTTGGCGCTGAAAGTGGCGCTGGCGGATCGCGGTTCGGCACCGACTCTGGTGTTCGATGAAATCGATACGGGTGTTGGTGGTGCTGTGGCGGACGCTATCGGCCAGCGGTTACGTCGCTTGTCGAAGACCGTGCAGGTCCTGTCCGTTACCCATGCGCCGCAGGTGGCGGCGCGGGCGGCGACCCATCTTCTCATTTCCAAGGGCCCATCCGGCGATGGCAGCGAGCGCATCGCCACCCGCGTCGCTACCATGGAGCCGAAACACCGCACCGAAGAGATTGCCCGCATGCTTGCCGGCGCGTCGGTAACGGATGAGGCGAGGGCTGCGGCGGCCCGTCTGCTGGCAGCCAAGGACTGACTGCTGCCGATAGAGTTGCGCGAGCGGATTCGGCTTGTGAGTCCAACGGCAAAACTGTTTTTAATGTTTGTTATTTCGGCTAAAAGCGTTCGGTAATTCCGAAAAGAGGCCGTCATGTCGAAAGACCAGAAATCCGTCGAAAACCTCACCGAGCTTGAAGCCTCTTCGGAGCTGGCATTTCTGGCCGCTGAGCTTGCGCGCCACGATGCGCTTTACCACGGCAAGGATGCGCCGGAGATTTCGGATGCCGACTATGATGCGCTGAAGCGGCGCAACGACGCCATCGAGGCGGCTTTTCCAGCGCTGGTGCGGGCTGACAGCCCGTCGAAAAAAGTTGGTTTCGCACCGCTTCCGACCTTTGCGCCCATCGTGCATGCCCGCCCGATGCTGTCGCTCGACAACACGTTTTCGGAAGGGGATCTGCGGGATTTCGTCAGTTCCGTCTATCGTTTCCTCGGGCATCTGCCTGACGATTCCATCGCCTTTACCGCCGAGCCGAAGATCGACGGGCTTTCCATGTCGATCCGCTATGAGAAGGGCAAGCTGAAGACGGCGGCGACGCGCGGCGATGGCACGACCGGCGAGAACGTCACCGCCAATATCAGGACCATCAAGGAAATCCCGAACGAGTTGCCTGCCGATGCACCCGATGTGGTGGAAGTGCGTGGTGAGGTCTATATGGCCAAGAGCGACTTCATGGCGCTCAACGCCCAGATGGAGGCCGAAGGCAGGCAGACCTATGTGAACCCGCGCAATACGGCATCCGGTTCGCTGCGCCAACTCGACGCCAATGTGACGGCGAAACGCAAGCTGCGGTTCTTTGCCTACGCGTTAGGTGAAGTCTCTGACGGCGGCCAGCCTACGCGGATTGCCGATACGCAATATGGCATCGTCGAGAAATTCCGGGAGTGGGGATTTCCTGTCAATCCGCTGATGAAGCGATTCACCTCCGCCCAGCAATTGCTTGAGCATTATAATGAAATCGGTGTCGCGCGCCCTGATCTCGATTATGATATCGATGGTGTCGTCTACAAGGTCGACCGGCTTGATCTGCAGGAGCGGCTGGGCTTTCGCTCGCGCAGCCCGCGCTGGGCTACGGCGCACAAGTTCCCGGCCGAACAGGCTTTCACCACGGTCGAGAATATTGAAATCCAGGTGGGGCGCACCGGGGCGCTGACGCCGGTGGCGCGCCTGACCCCGATCACGGTCGGCGGCGTCGTCGTCACCAATGCGACGCTGCACAATGCCGATTACATCGAAGGCATTGGTAACAGCGGCGAGCGCATTCGCCCTGAGGATCATGACATTCGCATCGGCGACACTGTTATCGTGCAGCGTGCTGGCGATGTCATTCCGCAGGTGCTGGATGTTTTGCTGGAAAAACGCCCTGCCGAAGCGGTGAAATATGCGTTTCCGGAGAAATGTCCTGTTTGCGGCAGCCATGCGGTGCGGGAACGCAATGAAAAGACCGGCAAGCTCGATTCGGTCACGCGCTGCACCGGCGGTTTCGTCTGCCGGGCGCAGGCGGTGGAGCATCTGAAACATTTCGTTTCGCGTAATGCCTTCGATATTGAAGGGCTGGGCACCAAGCAGATCGATTTCTTTTTCGAAAGCGACGATCCAGCGCTTTCGATCAAAACCGCTCCGGATATTTTCACGCTGAAGGTGCGGCAGGAAGCCTCCCACCTGACCAAGCTCGAAAATATTGACGGTTTCGGCAAGGTCAGCGTCAAGAAGCTGTTCGATGCCATCGACGTCCGCCGCGAGATCGATCTGCATCGGCTGATCTTTGCGCTCGGCATCCGTCATGTCGGCGAGACCACGGCGAAACTTCTGGCGCGTTCCTATGGCACCTATCAACATTTCGAAGAGGCCATGAAGGCGGCGGCCGATCCGGCAAGCGATGCCTGGGCCGAACTCAACAGTATTGATGGCATCGGCGAGGTGGTGGCCCGCGCCATCATCGAGTTCTACAAGGAACCACGTAATCTCGATGTTATAGACCGGCTGATACGGGAGTTGCAGCCGAAGGAGGCCGAAAAGCCGTCCACTGAAGGCAGCCCTGTGGCGGGCAAAACGGTGGTCTTCACCGGCTCGCTGGAGAAATTTACCCGGGACGAGGCCAAGGCCCGGGCGGAAAGCCTAGGCGCGAAAGTGGCCGGTTCCGTCTCGAAAAAGACGGATATTCTGGTGGCGGGGCCGGGGGCCGGCTCCAAACTGACCAAGGCGGCGGAGCTTGGCGTGCAGACCATGGACGAGGATGAGTGGCTGGCGCTGATTGGTGGCTGATATGCCGTCATTGCCGTGTTGTCCTGCACCGCTAGAGGTTTGCGCCTGAAACGGGGAACGCATCATGGATGACCGCATTGTCGTCACCACCCAGCAGGTTCGCACGCTGATTGCCCGCCAGTTTCCCCAATGGGCGGCGCTCGATGTTCGGCCGGTGGAACCAAGCGGCTGGGACAATCGCAGCTTCCGCCTTGGCGACGACATGCTGATCCGCATGCCAAGTGCTGAGCGCTATGTGGCGCAGGTGGAGAAGGAACATCGGTGGTTGCCGGCCCTTGCGCCCCTTCTGCCTGTTCCGATTCCAGCACCGTTAGCGCTTGGACAGCCGGGCGAGGATTATCCGTTCTGCTGGTCCATTTATCGCTGGCTAAAGGGTGAACCTCTCGCCCTCCAGCTCGACAGTATCGATCTTTCGGCCATCGCCAGTGATGTTGCGGCGTTTTTGAAAGCCCTGCATTCCATCAATGCTTCGGATGGCCCACCTGCGGGCGCACATAATTTCCATCGCGGCGGATCGCTTGCGGTCTATGACGGGGAGGCAAGGGCTTCGGCGGAGCGGCTTGCCGATGAGGTGGATCAGGCAATGGCCATGGAGATATGGCGGCTTGCCCTTTCCAGCCGCTGGCAAGGGCAGGGCGTGTGGGTGCATGGCGACATTGCCGAGGGCAATCTGCTGGTGCAGGACGGGCGCCTGTCGGCCGTCATTGATTTCGGCAGTTCCGGCATCGGCGATCCGTCGTCCGATCTCATTCTCGCGTGGAATGTGCTTGATGCGGAAAGTCGGGCTGTTTTTCGCCGGGCGCTGAATCTGGATGGGGCTACATGGCGGCGAGGGCGCGGCTGGGCACTGTGGAAGGCGCTGATCGTGCTGGATGCCGAGCGCGGGCGGAACGAAAAAATGGCCGAATGGTCACGGCGGACCATTCGGGAAATATTTGAAGATCATTCCTTGGCCGTCTGAACCACTACCGCAGACGCGCCATGCAATAGGCATCGATATATTCGCCGTCGCGGAAGGCGAAAGATTTCAGGTGGCCCTCGACCTCGAAGCCGAATTTGCGATAAAGCGCCAGCGCCGCTTCATTGTCGGTAAAAACGGTCAGTTCGATCCGTTTCAGGTCCAGCCAGCGATCTGCAATGGCGAGGATTTCGCCGATCATAGCGCTGCCAATTCCCCGTCCCTTATAGGCATCATGAACACCCATGCCGATGCTGCCCGCATGTGCCCGGCGGTTGGTGTGGCGCGTCAAGCCGATATCACCGACGATCTTGCCGTCGAGAATGGCGATCAGCGCAAAGCTGTTGGTTGACTGGGTTTCGATGCCCTTGCGAATATCTTCCGGATTTTGATGCGGCCAGCGCAGCGTTCCGTGGCGAAATCCGGCCATGTTGTGCAGTGCTGTTATCCCCGGCGCATCTGCCGGGGCGCGGGCGCGAATGCACAGGCCTTCGGGCCAGCGCGCATCAGGGTCAAGGGGTGAGGGTATCTCGCATTCCGGCATGTCTGCTCTCCTTGGATATTTCGGCCGAGGCAGAGCGGGAACACCAAACCCTGCCAATATGCGGCAGGGTGGTGGACGGATGACCAGCTGACTAACGCACTGACACCGCCACGCGCCCTGCGGGGCGAATGGTCACGGTGAGATGCATGTGGGTAGCAAAGCCGGTCATGGTTGCATAAGGCCAGAGGAGCCACTGGGCGTCAAGGCGGCACGGCAGGGTTCACTCCCGAAAAATACCGGGGTGAGAGGAAAGGATGAGGCAGCTCTCTTGCAGGCCGGCCCGATCTTCCCGCCCTCATTGCAGCCGTTGGCGAGGCTGGCGCAATCTGGAAAGCAATCTGCCATCGATCGCGGCCAGCCCGGCAGCGATCATCGCCATGCCGGCGAAATGCTTCATTTCCAGTTGCTCGCCGAGAAGCAGTGAGCCGAGCAGGATGGCGCTGACGGGAATGAGGAAAGTAACGAGGGCGAGATTGGTGGCGCCGGCGCTGGCAAGAATGCGGAAGAAGATGAGATAGGCGAGCGCTGTCGACAGCAGGGCGATGCCGATAAGCGCGCCCCAGGTGCCGAGGCTTGGCATGGCGAGCGTCCACGGCTTGTCGACGAGAAGAGCGACTGGGATCAGCATCAGCGTCGAAGAGGATATCTGGCCGGTGGCGGTCATCAGCGGCGGCACGCCCATGGCCTTGAAACGGCGGCCGAATATGCCCGCGAAGGAATAGGAGATGGCCGCGCCGAGAATGGCGATCTGGCCCCAGAGGCCGGATGATCCGCCGAAGGCTGCCGGGCCGATCATGGTCGCCACCCCGGCAAAGCCGATCAGCACGCCGGCGAGCTTGTTGCCGGTCATCTTCTCGTCGGCGGTGAGGAAGTGGGCGACGATGACGGTGAAGAGCGGCGTGGTGGCATTGAGGATCGAAGCAAGCCCGCTGGCAATCTGGGTCTGGCCCCAGACGATCAGGCAAAAGGGAATGATGTTGTTGAGCAGGCCCATGCCGAAAAAGGCGCGCCACACCGCCCATTCTCGCGGCAGGCGAAGGCCCATGATGCGGCAGACGATGAGAAGCGCGATTGCCGCGAGGCTGACGCGCAGCGTGACGATGGTGACGGGCGGCAGTTCCTTGACCGCGACGCCGATGAAAAAGAAGGATCCGCCCCACAGGAGCGAAAGCGCGACGAGCATCGCCCATTCGCGGGCATCCATCTGTTTCTGTATCGCCATTTTCGTCTCCCAAAAGCATGAGCATTGACATGATCGCAGACGGGATCACCGCCATCCACCCGATATCGGTTGAGTTCAGCTCAAGCCGACAATGTGTGTTTTCACGGCGTCTCATGTCTTGTTATGCCTATTTACTCCCTGTTTTATGGTATCTTCAAACGATTGTTTCTCGCACGATAATTGAGATGAGCTAAATCATGGCAGCCGAACTACCTTCTCTGAAAGGTTTGCAGGCCTTTGAAGCCGCGGCGCGGTATCGCAGTGTCACGCTCGCCTCCAACGAGCTGAATGTCACACCCGGCGCGGTCAGCCTGCAAATCCGGGAGCTGGAAACGCGTCTTGGCGTGCAGCTGTTTTTCCGCAAGCCGCGCAGCATCCAGCTGACGCGTGAAGGGGAACGTTATTACGGCGCGCTTCGTACCGCCTTCCGGATGATGCGCGAGGCGACGGCGGAACTGACGGCTCGCTCCGAGATCACCGTTCTGACGCTGAGCTGCACGCCGACTTTCGCCGTGCAATGGCTGATGCCGAGATTGCCCGGCTTCCAGCAGCAGCACCCGCATGTGGATGTCCGCATCAGCGTGACGAACCGGCTGGTGGATTTTTCAAGGGACGATGTCGATCTGGCGGTGCGGCACGGTTTTGGCCGTTATGAAGGGCTGGAGAGTATCCGTTTCATCGATGACGGCACCCTGCCGGTCTGCTCCCCACAGTTCCTGGAAAAATATGGGTCACTTCAAGAGGCGAGCGACCTGAAATCCGTGCCGCTTCTGCACGATGAGAACCGCAATGAATGGCGGCGCTGGCTGGAGGCGGCGGGGGCGTCAGACGTGGATGCCTCCGGCGGCACGGTCTTCATCGACAGCAATGGCGCGCTGGATGCGGCGAAAGCCGGGCACGGCATTGCGTTGACCCGCCGTTCGCTGGTTTCCCGCGAACTTGCGGAAGGTGCATTGATCGCCCCCTTCGGGAAAGACATGGCTAGCACGCTTGCCTATTTTCTGGTTTATCCGCGACGCATGCTTGATAATCCCGATCTGGTGACGCTCATCGAATGGATGCTTTCGCAAGCGCGTTCAGCCGAGGCCGGTTCTCTTTGATGCCAATCCGGTCTATGCCGGAATGAAACAACGGGAATCACTCTTGAAAACCATCGCCATCGATTTCGAGACCGCCAATGAGGAGCGGGGCAGTGCCTGCTCCGTCGGGCTTGCATGGATAGAAGACGGTAATATCGTTCGTGTCGAGGAACGTCTTATTCGCCCGAAGGACATGCGGTTTTCGTCCTTCAACATTGCCGTGCACGGAATTCGCCCTGATGATGTCGAGGACGCGCCGGAATTTCCTGAAGTGATGGAAGAGTTCATCGACGACTTCCATGGCGCCACCATGATCGCCCACAATGCCGCGTTCGATTTCAGCGTCATGCGGGCCTCCTTTGACAAATATCGGCAGTCCTATCCGGACCTTTCCTACCTGTGCAGCGTCAAGATTGCGCGGCATGTCTGGCCACATCTGGAATCGCACAAGCTGAATGTGATTGCCCATCATCTCCAGCTGCGTTTCGTGCACCACAATGCCGCCGAAGACGCGGTTGTCTGTGCTGCCGCATCGATTGCGGCGGCGAAGGCCTTGCGTGTCGCCCATATCCGCGATCTGCCGGAAAAGATCGGCATGGTCGCCGGCCGCCTCACATCCACCGGCTACCAGCCTTGCAGCATGAAAAAACGCGCTGTCGCCCGGGTTGCTTAATGGTGTCGCCCACCTATGTTTGAAGCAGCGTAACGGAGAAAATGCGATGACGATGAAAACTCTGTCGGGGTTGTTTGCGGGCTTTCTGGCATTGCTTCCGGTGACAGCGGCGCATTCGCAGGTCGTGGGTGAGGTCGGGGTCGACTGGATCGGCAACGATATCGTCATCGAGGCGATCGCCGATCCGAAGATCAAGGGCGTGACCTGCCATGTGACCTATTTCGAGCGTGGTGTCATTGATCGGTTGAAGAACGGCAACTGGTTCGAAGACCCTTCCAACAATGCCATTTCCTGCAGCCAGACGGGGCCGGTGGAGATCGGCGATATCGATCTCTCCAAGGGCGGGGAAGAGGTGTTCCGGCAGGGCATGTCGCTGGTCTGGAAGAAGCTCGTCGTCAGCCGCGTCTATGACAAGGCCAATGACACGCTGATCTATCTGATACATGCGCGGGAACTGACCGACGGTTCGGCCAAGATGGCGATTTCCACGGTGCCGCTCTATAATCAGCAGGTGACGTGGGAAAAAGGCAAGCCGTGAGGTTGCCGACCCTCAACTGTCATGCCGGACTTGATCCGGCATCCAGTCACGGCGCGTCTGCGCCGTGCGAGAGTCTTACGCGATCAAGGACTTGATCGCACTGGACCCCGGATCAAGTCCGGGGTGACGGAGCTTTACTGAAACGGGACTGCCAAATTGAACATCCCGCCGCTTATACGGCGCTGACGTAAACGGTAGCCCGGCCCGATTAGGCCGCCTCGCGCGCCAACTCGTCCGCAATGACGGTGTCGAGGTTGAGGAAGCAGACCATGCTCTTTTCCAGCGCCACGATGCCGCGGCAGAAGCTGCGCTGTTCTTCCGGAATGATATCCGGCGCGGGCTGCAGGTCTTCGGAACGGATGGTCATCATGTCGGAGACCTGTTCCACCAGGAGGCCGACCAGCTTGCCGCCGATATCGGTGACGATGATGGCGGAGCGTTCGGAGGGTTCGGTCATCTTCATGCCGAGGCGGCCGGCCATGTCGATGACGGGAATGACGGCGCCGCGCAGGTTGATGAGACCGAGAACATAGGGCGGCGTGTGCGGCATCGGGGTAACCGGCGCCCAGCCGCGGATTTCGCGGATCGCCATGATGTCGATGCAGAATTCCTGATCGCCCAGATGGAAGGAAACGATTTCGAGATATGCGCCGGATTGCTTGATGGCGTTGGACATGACGGCAGGTTTCCTCTGATGGCTCTCTAACAGGCCCACGCAGGATTGAGCTTTATGCGGTGGCCGGGGAATGGACCGGGAGACATCATGTCGAGGCTTTAAAAACCGCTATGGTCATAATGCACAGCAAGATTTTAAACTTTCCCTAACAATTGCCGCTCTCTCCCCCGCAAAACCCAGTATTTTGGCGGTTTTCGCGTCGGTGTAAAAAGGTTATGATGGCTCTATGAACGCACTCGTTTCCAACCCGCTGAAGTTTATTCTGTCAAGTCTTGCGGTCGTCGCTTCGCTTGCCATTGTGCTTCTTGCCTTCGACGGCTGGGTGCGACACAGCACGGATATCTTCCTTTCCACCGTGCAGAGCGGTATCGCCTGGTGTCTGTAAGCCGCCCGGCAGTTGCGGCTTTGTGACAAATCAGCGCGGTTCCCGCAAATACGTCCAGTTGATTTGCGGTCGCAGTCGCCGTTCGTTATCAGTCTGCCAGGGCTTGCTATATGCTGCAGGCTTTCGGGGTAGGATTGGACAATGAGAAATATTCGCATCGTATTGTGGGCCGTGGTGGTCGTTCTCGCCGGTGTCGTCAGCTGGCTGACGATCGAAATGACGAAGACCCGTGAGGAGATGGTTGAAACGGCCTATGGCGTGCCTTTCGCGCTCACCGCGCAGGACGGTCAGCCGATCACCGAAAAGGCGTTTCAGGGCAAGCCGACGGCCTTGTTCTTCGGTTTCACCCATTGCCCGGAAGTCTGCCCGACGACACTGTTCGAGCTAAACGGCTGGATGGAAAAGGTGGATCCTGCCGGCGACAAGATGCAGGCCTATTTCGTCTCCGTCGATCCCGAACGTGATACGCCCGAGATCATGCAGCAATATGTTTCCAACGTTTCGAAGCGGATTACCGGCATTACCGGTCCGGCCGACAAGATTGCCGAGACGCTGAAAGGCTATCGCATCTATGCCAAGAAGGTGCCGGTGGACGAGAAGGATCCGAATGGCGATTACACCATGGATCATACCGCGTCCGTCATCCTGCTCGATGCCAAGGGCCGTTTTTCAGGCACCATTGCTTATGGCGAAAACCCTGAAGTTGCCGAGCAGAAGCTCCAGAATCTTCTGAAGGGCTGATAGAGCCGGCATAATTGCGCCAGGCTTATTGGACTGGCGCAGCTTTTGTGGCAAAGGCAAGACAACAACCTCAGCCAGAGAAAGCAGCCTGCCGTGAGCGAAATCCGACTTTACGTCACCACGACCGAAATCAAGGCCGGCGAAATCCTCGATCTCATGTCGGATTATTTCGGCGAGGAGGATGTTGCGATCGCCACGACCGAGGTGGATGAGAAGCGCGACATCTGGGAAGCCTCCGTCTATTTGATGGCCGAGCAGGAGGATGAGTTCCGCGAGCGCGTCAGCGCTTTGCTTGCGCCAGCATTTCCCGGTCTCGTCATTGAAAAAGAGATCGTTCCCGATGTCGACTGGATCGCCAAGTCGCTAGAGGGGCTGAAGCCGGTCAGGGCAGGGCGCTTCATCGTGCATGGCGCGCATGATCGCGACAAGGTGCAGCCGCACGATCTGGCTATCGAGATCGAGGCGGGGCAGGCTTTCGGCACAGGCCATCACGGCACGACGGCGGGTTGCCTTGAAATGATCGAGGATGTTCTGCGCGCCCGGACGGTGCGAAACGCGCTCGATCTCGGCACCGGTAGCGGTGTTCTGGCGATTGCCGTACGCAAGATGCGCCATATTCCCGTGCTTGCGACGGATATCGACCCCATTGCCGTCAAGGTGGCCAAGGAAAATGTGCGGCTGAATGGCATCGTTTCCGGGCTGGCGCTGGAAACCGCACCGGGCTTTCACTCCGATGCCTTCCGCAAGCATGGCCCTTTCGATCTCATCATCGCCAATATTCTGGCGCGGCCGCTGATCAAGATGGCGCCGCAGCTTGTCACGCATCTGGCGCCCGGCGGCACCGTCATCCTGTCGGGTATTCTCGCTTCACAGCGCTGGAAGGTTCTCGCCGCTTATAATGGCGCGCGGCTTTCCCATATCCGCACCATCTGGCGCAACGGCTGGGTGACGCTGCATCTGCGCAAAGACTGACGCTCTTTCGACATCGCTTTCGGGCAAAAGAAAAGGCGGCGCTTTCGCGCCGCCTGGAACCCGCGAGCATATGGGAGGAGCTTGCTCAAGCGGGTCGACGTATTCCTGGTGAGACGCGGTGGAGGGAGGATCGCCGCGCCTGACGTTATCAGAATACGTAGCTGGACTTTGCCTTGCGACGCAGGTCGGCGCGGTTCATGCCCAGCGCTTCGAGCGACTTGTCGTCAAGGTTCAAAAGTGCTGCGTTGACATGGCGGCTGACCTGACGCTCGCGTGCTTCAACGACGCGATCGAAGGCGGTGCGGAGGAAAGATTTTGCCATTGCTTCAAATCCTTGGTTGCCAGGAGAGTGTCTCTCTCGCTGTGTTGATCCAGATATAAGCGATGTGATTTTGTTTGGTTAGATGGGATGTATCAATGTTGATATGCGCAGAATGCATATCACTTGTTTTCTAATATTACTTATTTCGCAAAATATGCATAATTTATCACCGCAATCGGTTCTGTCATATATGGCTTGAAACCGGGTTTGCCCACGTGGCATTGTCGTTGTGCGCCAATGATTTGACGGCGTGAATGAACAGCTTTCCTCATGACAGTTCCCGAAAGACGCCCATGTTCCAGACCTTCGAAAACAAATCCGCGCCGCAATTCGGCAAGGCCCGCGTCGAGGCGCTGCGCGCCGGTTTCGACGCCCTCGGTATCGACGGTTTCCTGGTGCCGCGCGCCGATGAATATCAGGGGGAATATGTGCCTGAATGCGCCGAGCGCCTGTCCTGGCTGACGGGGTTCACCGGTTCGGCCGGCATCGCGCTGGTGACACGCGGCGAGGCCGTGGTTTTCGTCGATGGCCGGTATACGACACAGCTCAAGTCGCAGGTCGACCAATCCGTATTCACGGGCGGTGATCTGGTCGGGGCGCCGCCTTCCGTCTGGCTATCCGAACATGCGGCGCAGGGCTTTCGACTGGGGATCGATCCGTGGCTGCATACCGGCGCTGAATTGAAGCGGCTCGAAAAGGTGCTTGCGGCCAAGGGCGGTTCCGTCGTGCTGCTGGAGCGCAATCCGCTTGACGCCCTGTGGCAGGACCGCCCGTCCGAGCCGCTGGAGCCCGTTGTTATCCAGCCGGAAGCCTTTACGGGCAAGTTGGCGAAAGAAAAGATCGCGCTGCTGGCGGAGACGGTTTCGGCCAGGCAGGCTGATGCCCTGCTGGTTACCGATCCGTCCTCCATCGCATGGATTTTCAATATTCGCGGCAATGACGTGCCGCATACCCCGCATCCGCTCGCCCGTGCCATCATCTATGCCGATGGCAGGACGGATATTTTTCTCGACAAGCGCAAGACCGGCATCGAGGCCGAGGCCTATCTGGCGCAAATGGCGACGCAGTTGCCGCCATCGAAGATTGCCGACCGCCTGCATGCGATTGCCAGTGCCAAGGGCCGGGTTATGGTCGATGCCGATCTGGCGCCGGTGGCCCTGACGGGAGCAATCACGGCGGCGGGCGGCACATTGGTCGAAGCGGCCGATCCCGTCCGCCTCCCGCGCGCCTGCAAGAACAAGGCGGAGCTTGCCGGTTCAGCCGCAGCACACGTGCAGGATGGCGCGGCCATGGTCGAATATCTGAGCTGGCTGGATCGCCAGCAGCCGGGCAGCGTCACCGAAATCGCGGCGGTCAAGGCGCTGGAGGCAACGCGGGCCAGGGTGGGGCAGGCGATGCAGAACCCGTTGAAGGATGTGTCTTTCGATACGATTTCCGGCGCTGGCGAGCATGCTGCCATCATCCACTACCGCGTCACCACCGACACGGACCGCCCACTTGCCGATGGCGAGATGTTCCTCGTCGATTCCGGTGCGCAATATGTCAACGGCACCACTGATATCACCCGCACCGTCGCAATCGGCACGGTGCCGGAAGAGCAGAGGCGTTTCTTCACGCTGGTGCTGAAGGGGGTGATCGGTATCAGCACCGCACGGTTTCCGAAGGGAACGCGCGGTTGCGACCTTGATCCGCTGGCACGCATCGCGCTGTGGAAGGCCGGGGCGGATTATGCCCATGGCACCGGCCACGGTGTCGGCTCCTATCTCTCGGTGCATGAGGGGCCGCAGCGTATCGCAAGGCTTTCGACGCAGGAGTTGCTGCCGGGCATGATCCTGTCAAATGAGCCGGGTTATTACCGCCCCGGCGCTTTCGGCATCCGTATCGAGAACCTGATCTATGTGCGTGATGCGGAGGAAGTGGCCGGCGGCGACCAGCCAATGTTCTCTTTCGAGACGCTGACCTGGTGCCCTATCGACCACCGGCTTGTCGTTGTGTCACTCCTCACCGACGAGGAACTCAACTGGCTGAACGCCTATCACGCGAATGTTCTGGAGAAGCTCTCTCCGCTGATCACCGATGAAGAGGTGAAAGCCTGGCTTGTTGCCGCGACCAAGCCACTGGAAAGGGTCGCTTAAAGCAGCCCGAAATGCCTGATGGCGATGACGACGGCCCAGCCGATTGCCAGCATCGTCAGGCCGGGAAACCGCAGGCAGACCAGAAGGGCTGCCACCATGCCGATCTTCACTTCGTATCCGCCTTCAAAGAAGGCGGGTGCGACAAGCGTGGTCAGAACCGCAACGGGCACGGCGTTCAGGCCGGCTTCCATGCGCGGCGGAATGGATTTCATTCGCGTCATCAGCACATAGCCGCCGATGCGGGTGAGATAGGTGGCGATGGCGGCGAGCGCGATCAGGATCATCGTGTCGGTGTGGAGCATGTCGCTCATGGCGTTTCCACCCCGTTTTCAGGATTGGCCTCGCCGTTGGGTTTGGGCGGATAAAGAACGGCGACGAGAATGCCGGCGACCGCGCCGAGGCTGACATGCCAGGGCGAGCCGACGAAGTGATAGGCGACTGTTGCGCCGACCGCGCTTGCCAGCATCACCGGGTAAAAATTCTCCCGCTGGCGGAAGCTCAAGACCATGCCCATGAAATAGATCGGCAAAAGCACATCAAGGCCGATGGCCTTCGGATCGCCGATGAGGTTGCCGAGCGAGGCGCCGAGAATGGTCATGGCCAGCCACAGCACATAGACCGGCGCAGCAAAGCCCATATACCAGGAAAAACCGACCGTGCCGGTGTTTTCATATTTTCGGACCGATTCGGCGAATTGCGGATCGACCAGAACGAAGAAGCCGGCCGCTTTCTGCATAAGCGACCAGCCGGAGATCATTCGGGCAATGGCCGCCGAATAAAGGATGTGACGGAAATTGACGGCGAAGACGGAAAGAACGATCAGCCAAGGGGCGACCTTCTGGCCAAACAGTTCGATGCCGACAAGCTGGCTCGCGCCGGCATAGACGGTGCCGCTCATGATCGTGGCTTCGGTGACGCTCAGGCCGTTATCGACTGCAACCGCGCCGAACAGCGCGCCGAAGGGGGCGGCGGAAAGGGCGATCGGAAAACCCGTGCTCAGTCCCTCGCGAAAATCTTTATTGAACATTCTCTGGAAACTCCTTGCCGCCGCTCTATCGCCGTCCCGGCCAGCTGGCAAACGAATTGCATGAATGGATCGATTGATTCCCTTGAAGCTTCCGTTACGGTAACGCCGACAGGCAACGCCGGATGAAAGATCGCATCGGGTTTCGTCGGCGCACTCACACCGTGACATCATGGAAGATCAATGCTCGAAAAGCAGGAAAAGGCGGTCTTGGCCGCGCGTATCAAGGACTACCTTGCCCGGGAGACCGAAACCGAGATGGGCCTTCTTGAGGCGGAAATCTTCGTGGAGTTTCTGGCCGAGGAGGTCGGATATGTTTTCTATAATCAGGGGCTAAAGGATGCACATGCTGCAATTCTGCGGCGTCTTGAGGACGCGGCCGGTGATATCGACGTGCTGGAAAAACCGAGGCTGCGTTAAAGTGGCGGTCAGTCGCGCAATATGTCGCGGCTGTTGACGATTGCTGCGCCCTTTTCCCGCATGGCGGCAATCGCGGCCTTTATGCCCTGCGGATCGATGCCGCGGCTTGCATCCTCGATGAAACGGACCTTGATGCCGGGCAACATGTCGATGGCATCGAGCACCGAAAAACTGACGCAATAATCGGTGGCGAGGCCGCATATGTCGAGCTGCGTCACGCCCTGACGGGCCAGATAATCAGCAAGTCCCGTCGTCGCCAACTGGTCGTTGTCGCGAAAGGCGGAATAGCTGTCGACGGCGGGGTTTTCACCCTTCTGCTGAATATAGTCGAACGCTTCCGTCTTCAGATCGGGGTGGAATTCCGCATCCTGCGTGCCCTGCACGCAATGGTCCGGCCACATCATCTGTGGTTTGCCGGAAAGCTCGCCCATGTCGAAAGGTTTCCTGCCCGGATGCTGGGACGCGAAACTACCATGGTTTTCCGGGTGCCAGTCCTGTGAGGCGACGATGAGATCATAACCGCCATTGTCAATCAGGGCATTGGCGGCGGGCACGATCCTGTCCCCTTCGGCAACGGCCAGATTGCCACCCGGGCAGAAGCCGTTCTGGATGTCGATGAGCAGCAGCGCCTTCATGATATGCCTCCCTTTTGCCAGCAGGATGCCAAGCTGGCTTTGGCGGATCAAGTACTCATTCAACCTTTGTGCACACGTGGCTGGTTGATGACGGCGGCCTGTCCCGTCGCAGTCCTGCCGCATTTACAGCAAATTTCCGGCCAAGTCGGAATTTACCTGACGATGCGGCGACGGAAACTTTAAAGGCCGATGACGCCCCGCGGGGCATTTTTCAGGACGAGCGATGCAATGCACGCCGTTCCCGTACAGGTCATCGTTTCGCCTTCGCCTGACATGCGCAGACCTTAACGAAGTATTTTTGCAGGGACTCGTAAACACTTTGGTTACCATAATTCGTCATGCTTCGAACCAGTCAGTTCCGAAAGCGGCTTGGTGTTCAACCGCTCTTTGGATGCCCCAAAATCCCACCGGCATTGGCCGGGTGTGCGTGAACGGTTCGAGTAACGAGTATCATGGCGTTTTCTGCTGCGGCCTATAATGGCGCCGGTCTTGCCGGGTCGTCCTGCCTCAAGAAAGGCAAATCCTTTTCGCTTGGCCGAATGTCCGCGCTGCTCGGCGGCGGTGCCTTTGCCGGTCTTTTCGCCTTTGCTGCCTTCGCATCGCTGCACAGCATGGCGGCCGCCTCACATGGCGTCGGGCAATTTGAAAAGACGCTGGTGGCCCGGCTCGATTCCGCCGAGACGGCGATCGGCCACGCGGCGGGGCGGGATATTCACGTCCGCAAGTTTTCCCGTCTGAGCGATCACAGCCATGGCCCACAGAAGGCCGTTCGCCTTGCCGGCATCATGCCGGAGATCGGCGCTAAGGAATTCGGTGAGCGTTTTGGCGCGGCGGCGAATGCCAAGGGGCAGGCGACGGTGAAGGAACTTGCCGCGCTCAGGCCTTCGGCAATCGTCGATTCGGCGCTTGGGCGCACCACTGATGTGGCCTATCAGAGCGCTGCCTCGCAACATCCAGCATTCGAAGTGGCGCTGGCACGCCCGCAGATCGAGGAAGAGGCGAGCAGCCTGCTTCCTGATGATGTGCCGCTTCCGAGCTTCCGGCCCGAAGTGGCGGCGGCCGAGACGGTTGAGCCGTCGCCGCGCCCCGCCCTTTCCAAGGCCGCCGTTGCTTCAGCCCCCGATTTTGATGCGCCGGTTCCGCTGCGCGCGCCGCAGCAGCCGAAGCAGAGCACCGGTGCCATGCTCGCCTTTGCAAAGCCTGATAATCCGATGCGCGAGCCGAGCAAGATGGATGCGGTTCCGTGGCCGGATCGCGGCAATGGCACGGCCATTTACGATATTTCCTCCGGAACGGTTCACATGCCGAATGGCGAGAAGCTGGAAGCGCATTCCGGCATCGGCAAGATGCGCGACAATCCTGACTTTGTTCACGTCAGAATGCGCGGCTCTACGCCGCCCTCCAGCTATCGTCTGACGATGCGCGAAGCGCGGTTTCATGGCGTCGAAGCCATTCGCCTGACACCGGAAAACGGCGTCAACCCGCATGGCCGCGATGGTCTTCTTGCCCATACCTACATGCTGGCGAAACGCGGCGAATCGAATGGCTGTGTCGTGTTCCGGGATTATTCGCGCTTCCTTGCGGCCTTCAAACGCGGCGAAGTCAAGCGCATGGTCGTGGTGCCCAAGCTCAACGGCAACCGTCCGACGCTTGCCAGCAGCGGCGGGAAAAGTGGTGGCAAGACGCTGCTCAGCATGTTCTCGCGCGGCAACGATTCCTGAGCTTATTTGAATTTCATCAACGGCTGCGTCGCCGTGTCAGCACCATGCCGGCGAGGATGAGAAGAATGCCAAGCGCGCTTGCCCAGATTTTCGGCGGATGATCGCTGAAAAGATCGAGCACAACGCCTGACACCATCTGGCCGCTGATGACCAGAAGTGCGGTATTGACCGCGCCGATGCGCGGGATGAGCCAGCTTCCCGAGGCGATGAAGACAACGCCGATCGGCCCACCGATAAAGGCAAGCCAGGGGGCATCAGCCGCGCCCGGCGGAATGAGGCCGCCGACGATGAGGCCGATGACGGTCAGCACGGCAAAGCCAACGATATGGTTCCAGAAGGAAGCGATAAGCGGTGAGTTCGACAGGCTCAAGCGGCCGTTGATCTGGCGGCTCAGCGCCACGAAGACGCCGCCGGCAAAGGCCATGGCGATCCAGACGATCATGCCGTTCTCCCGACAAGAATGATAAGTGCGCTGCCGCAGAGGATCAGCGCCACCGCTGCCATGTCCCGCATATCCGGCCGCCGTTTCGGCAGGCCGAAAAGGCCGAAAAGATCGGCCAACAGGCTGAAGATCACCTGTCCGCCGAGACCCAGCGCGATGGTGCCGGAAAGCGCCAGCGGCGAATTGACGGCGGTGGAGGTGAGGATGACGATGGCCGCACCCACGACCCCGCCGCAATAGGCCCAGAGTGGCGCTTTCGGTTTTTCCGGTGTGCCCGCGTCTTTCTTCGGTCGCATGATGGCCAGATAGATCAGCGCTGCCACCGTACCTGTGCCATGCGCCGTCCATGAGGAAAACAGCGCGCTGCCGTAGTGGGCAAGCTGACCGTTGAAATGCACCATCAGGGTCAGAAGGCAACCGCTGGCGAAAGCGGCGGCAAGATGCAGCGGGTTAAGGCGAGGATGCGTCGTGTCTGTCATGGCGTGTCTGTGATGGCGGGCCGGGAAAGCTGAAGAGGTACCCGAGCTTTAGCCGATATGTGCCTGAAGCGGAATCGAATTGCACCGTTTGGCGGCTTCAGGCGGCATTATCCTGTGCGCTACGGAACCAGTGACCCTGCCGCGCATTATTCCACCATGAAGAAAACAACGCGCAAGCCATTGAACCGGATGACGATTTTCGTCATTTCGATTTTCATTCTCGCAGCCGTGATCGCCGCGGTTTATCTCATCGGCTTTACGCCCGGCGAGGCATGATCCAGCTTGTCTAATTGCCGGCGGGAGCAGTCTTGCCCTTGCCGCCTTGCAGCGCGACACTCAGCTTGGCGATGGCGAAGCGGAGGCCGCGGAGAAGAAAACGGCTGGTTTCCAGATAGGCGCGATAGGGCAACACGGTGAAATAACGCCAGCGCGGCAGGCGGTAAATGCGCAGATTGTTCTGGATCTGGCTCTCACCATCCGCATCCTGCGTGGCGCAGAGCGGGTAGATGAAAGCCCCCTTCAGCCCCGCGAGATATTCCAGATCGAATGCGATATCATAAGCCAGCCGCATGGGGATCAGTTTCGATATCCATTTTCCGGCGCGGCGGTTGACGAGATAAGCGCCGGAGCCCTTTTCCCGTGTCAGGGCAATGGCCAGTGAGCGGCCATTGGAAAGCGGACGAAACGGGAATTTGCGCCCGTTGCTGACCGTCGTCAGTCGCAACAGATCCCAGTCGCCGCCGTTCAGCACCGCCTCATCGATTGCATTCAGAAAATCATTGTCGAAGACCACGTCGTCCTCAAGGATGAGCGCGATATCGGCGTCGCCATCCATGAATTTATTGGCGCAGGCGACGTGGCTGAGATAACAGCCGATTTCCGGCGGCGAGGTGCGCCGGCCATGCATGAGCATGTAGGAAATCTCGCTGAATTCCGGGATCGGATAATTCAGTTCGCGGCCATTGACGCCGGCGATACGCTCCGCCTGCAGCCCGATGGCGTCGAGCCTGGCAGTCATATCCTCAAGGCGCTTCGTGGCGCTGTCCATGTTGATCAGGAAAACGGCAAGCTTGCGCTGGCTTTTCGGTAAAATATGCAAAGCGGTCCTCGCCCGGTTTTCGCTGTCGTGTAGCAATTTCTTTATTGCAACGGCATGACGCGGGCTATGGAAAAAGCTGTCTCGAACCTGTCTTAACCGTTCGAATCAAACCTTTTCCACAAATCCATCCAGCACGCGCTTTTGTCCGGCGCGGTCGAAATCGATGGTCAGCTTGTTGCCCTCGATGGCGGAGATATTGCCATTACCGAATTTGAGGTGGAAGACGCGGTCACCGACAAAAAATTTCGATGGTGTGTCGGCAACGGATTTGGCCACCAGCTCGCCATCAATCGTGCGGGTGCGCGGGCCGCTTTCGCCATAACCAATCCGCTCGACCGCATGGCCGGAGCGTGTGCCCCAATTATCGCGGGTGGCATCTGATTTGTTGGCCTGCGCACGTTTCCAGCCGGGGGTGGAGTAATTATTGGCGAAGGGTTCCGCCTTGTCGAAGCGGGACTGACCATAGCCCCCGCGTCCGCCATAACCGCCATAATTGCTGTCGGATGCCGCCACATCCACATGGGCGGGCGGCAGTTCTTCCAGAAAACGTGAGGGCAGGGTGGATTGCCATAGACCATGGATACGCCGGTTCGACACGAACCAGATATGGCATAGCTTCTTGGCGCGGGTAATGCCGACATAGGCGAGGCGGCGTTCTTCCTCGAGACCGGAGCGGCCGCCTTCGTCCAGCGCCCGCTGGTGCGGGAACAGGCCTTCTTCCCAGCCGGGCAGGAAGACGGTGTCAAATTCCAGACCCTTGGCGGAATGCAACGTCATGATGGACACGGCATCCAGTTCCGCATTCTGTTCCGCGTCCATGACGAGTGCGACGTGTTCCAGAAATCCACGCATGCTTTCGAAGGATTCCATCGAACGGATGAGCTCCTTCAGGTTCTCCAGCCGTCCGGGGGCTTCCGCCGTCTTGTCGGCCTGCCACATGGCGGTATAGCCGCTTTCGTCGAGGATCTGCTCGGCAAGCGTGGTGTGTTCGGTGTTTTCCAGCAGGCCCTGCCAGCGGCGGAAATCCTGTACCACGTCGAACAGCGCCTTGCGCGCCTTCGGTTTCAGCTCATCGGTCTCGATGATGTCGACGGCTGCCGCCAGCATCGGAATATCGCGGGCACGGGCATAGTCATGCAGGTTGCGGATCGTCGTATCACCAAGGCCGCGCTTGGGTGTATTGACGATACGCTCGAAGGCGAGATCGTCGGCAGGCTGGCAGACCAGCCGGAAATACGCCATGGCGTCGCGGATTTCGAGGCGCTCATAAAAGCGCGGGCCGCCGATGACGCGGTAATTGAGACCAAGCGTGACGAACCGGTCTTCGAACTCGCGCATCTGGAAGGAGGCGCGAACGAGGATGGCCATGTCGTTCAGCTTGTGGTTCTTGCGTTGGAGCTGCTCGATCTCCTCGCCGACGGCGCGGGCTTCCTCTTCGGAATCCCAGGCGGCATGGACCACGACCTTTTCATCGTCAGGGCTGCTGCGTTCGGTGAACAGCGTCTTGCCGAGACGGCCCTCATTATGGGCGATCAGATGGCCGGCCGCGCCGAGAATATGTTCGGTGGAGCGGTAGTTACGCTCGAGCTTGATGACCTTGGCGCCGGGGAAATCCTTGTCGAAACGCAGGATATTGTCCACTTCGGCGCCGCGCCAGCCATAGATCGACTGGTCGTCGTCGCCAACGCAGCAGACGTTCTGCGGTTCGCCCTTGGCGCGCTGGGCGAGAAGCCGCAGCCACATATATTGCGCCGTATTGGTGTCCTGATATTCGTCCACCAGAATATAACGGAACTTCTGGTGATACTCTTTCAGGATATCGCTGTGGCGGCGGAAGATGCTGATCGGGTGCATCAGAAGATCGCCGAAATCGCAGGCGTTCAGCGTCTTCAGCCGGTTCTGATAGGCGGTATAGAGGTCGCGGCCCTTGCCGTTGGCAAAAGCGCGGCTGTCGCCTTCCGGAATATCCGGCGGCGTCAGGCCCTTGTTCTTCCAGCCGTCGATCATTCCGGCGAATTGTTTGGCGGGCCAGCGCTTGTCATCAAGACCTTCGGCCTGGATGAGCTGCTTGATCAGCCGCACCACGTCGTCGGTATCGAGAATGGTGAAATCCGACTTCAGACCGACGAGTTCGGCATGGCGGCGCAGGAGTTTGACGCCGATGGAGTGGAAGGTGCCGAGCCAGGGCATGCCCTCGACAGCACCGCCGACGAGAACACCGATACGCTCCTTCATCTCGCGGGCGGCCTTGTTGGTGAAGGTCACGGCGAGAATCTGGCTCGGCCACGCGCGGCCGGTCTCCAGAATATGGGCGATGCGGGTCGTCAGAACGCGGGTCTTGCCGGTGCCGGCGCCCGCGAGAACCAGAACGGGTCCGTCAAGCGTTTCCACGGCATCGCGCTGTTCCGGGTTGAGACCGGACAGATAGTCAGGTGCTGGCCGCGCCTGATCGCGCGCCGCCATGGCGCGGGCGGCAATGCCAAGCCCGCCGCCGTTTTCCGAAGGGGCATTGTTCGTTGCCCTGCGCGGTGCGGCGGGTTCTTCATCGAAGAACGGCATATCGTCGAAACTGTTGCTCATGCGGCCCAATGTAGTGATTCGGGATATAAAGGCCAGAACCGCGTTCTGCTTTTATTCCGGTATCGTCAGTCAAAACGCCTATTCCAAGGCATTTTCTTCGTCTCAAGCCCCTCTGTCGGCATCGAAAGCAGCGTCAACGGGCACTTGCAGCGCGACCGCAAGCTGGTTGGTCTTGGCTGCAAGCGCGATAATGCGCATCAGGTCGGCATGTTGTTCGGTGGTCATGCCCTTGGCTTTTGCGGCCGCCGTGTGGGAATGAGCGCAATAGGAGCAGCCATTGGTTACGGAAACGGCGATATAGAGCATTTCCTTGACCAAGGGATCGAGCGCCGAGGGCGTCGCCATCACCGCCTTGACCTCGGCCCAGGTGTTTTCCAGTAGATCGGGATCGAAGGCGAGGTATAGCCACATATTGTTGATGAAATCCGATTTGCGGGTGGTGCGGATATCATCGAACACTGCTTTGACGCGTGGGTCGGCTTCGGGATTTTCGGCTTTCGTCACCGTGCTCATGGCTTCCTCCGGGAATGGTTTTCGGCTTTTAGAGTAACCGATCAGCGGAGATTCGCGACAGAAACGGCTGCGCGATGCGTCCCGACGAAAATTCATCACAAATTACAATTATGTAAGGAACGGTTTTGTGCGTTGCCTTCGTCAAGGCAAGCGGGAATACTTTGCACGTTCCAACGGTGTTCGGTTTGGAACTCCATTTTACTGCGCGGATCAACCGGAGAAATATATGCGGGTCTGGAAACAGGTGGGTGTCAGTGTTGCCGTGGTGGGAGCGGGGCTCTGTCTCTGGGGTTTTTATTCGCCCGAAGCCCGCAATGTTCTCGCTGCCATCGGGCTTGGCAAAATGCCGGCCGGTGCGATCGAGGTTGCCGCATCCGGTGCCGGAACCTCCGGCACGCCAGCGGGCCAGAATGCCGGCGGCGCGCGTCGCAACGGCAATACCACTCTGGTGGTCATGGCTCCCGTCAAAAAAGGTACGGTCAATGACCGGCTGAATGCCATTGGCAATGGCGAGGCGATCCAGTCGGTCGTTGTCATGCCGCAGGCCTCCGGCACGCTTTCGGAAATCCGCACCTCCTCCGGTGCCCGCGTCGTGAAGGGGCAGGTGCTCGCGCGGCTCGACGATGAGGAGCAGGTGATCGAGCGCGACAAGGCGCAGGTCACGCTGCGCAGCGCGGTTGAAAAATCCAATTCCTACAAGAACCTGAAATCCGTTTCCCGCCTTGACGTGCTGGATGCGCAGATTGCCGAGGAGGCTGCCAAGCTTGCGCTGAGCACGGCCGAACTCAATCTCAAGCGTCGCGACATCGTCGCGCCGATCGAAGGTGTGGCGGGCATCGTTGCCGCCAATATCGGCGACAACGTCACCACGCAATCGACCATCGTCAGCATTGACGACCGTTCCGAAATTCTTGTCAATTTCTGGGCTCCCGAGCGCTTCGCAACCGCGATAAAGGTCGGCATGCCGGTGGAGGCGACGTCGATTTCCCGACCCGGCGAGGCTTTCAAGGGTGAGATCGAGGCCGTCGACAACCGTGTTGACGAGGCAAGCCGCACGATCCGCATCCGGGCGAAGTTCGGCAATGAGAAAGACGAGCTGAGGGCCGGCATGTCCTTCGGCGTCACCATGCGTTTTGCCGGGGAAACCTATGCTTCGGTCGACCCGCTTGCCGTGCAGTGGGATGCGGAAGGCTCCTATGTCTGGCGCGTTACCGACAACAAGTCGAACAAGGTGCGGGTGCAGATCGTGCAGCGCAACCCCGATGCCGTTCTCGTCAAGGCGGAACTGGCGGAGGGTGAGCCCGTCGTGATCGAGGGTCTGCAGCGTGTGAGAGAAGGCGGCGCGGTCCGCGTCGGCAATCAGCCGAAGCCTGAGGAGGTTGCCAGCCAATGACGACACCGCCGCCTTCGGTTAAGGATTCCAAGCTCGCCTTTACGGCATTGTTCGTCCGCAGGCCCATTCTGGCGGCGGTCCTCAACACGCTGCTGGTCGTCGCCGGCCTTGCCGCGCTGGTTGGTGTCGAAGTGCGCGAATTGCCGGATGTCGACCGGCCGATCATCAGCGTCAGGACCACCTATGACGGGGCGGCGCCCGAAACCATCGATCAGGAAGTGACGCAGACCATCGAAGGTGCGGTGGCACGTGTCAGCGGCGTCAAGTCCATCTCTTCCAATTCGCAATTCGGCACAAGCCGCGTGACGCTGGAATTCGGCGACAATGTCGATCTGGCTGTCGCCGCCAACGACGTGCGCGACGCCATCGGCCGCGTCACCAATCAGCTGCCTGACGATGCCGACGAACCGCAGATCATCAAGGCGGATTCCGACAGCCAGCCGATCATGCGTCTTGCCGTCACCTCGACCACGCTCAGCATGGAAGACCTGACCAAGCTGGTGGATGACGAAATCATCGACCGTCTGGCCGCCGTTGACGGCGTTGCCGATGTGGAGCTTTACGGCGATCAGGAAAAGGTTTTTCGCGTCGATCTCAATCAGGCGGCGCTGGCAAGCCGTGGTTTGACCGTCACCGATGTTTCCAACGCGCTGGCGAGCGCGGCCCTCGACGTGCCGGCGGGATCGCTGAAAAGCACGACGCAGGATATCGTCGTGCGCGCCACGGCCAGCCTGACGAAGCCCGAAGATTTTTCCAATCTTTTGATCAAGAACAATATTCGCCTCAGGGACGTCGCGACCGTCATGCTGGGGGCGGATGATGAATCCACCTCGCTGCGTTCCAATGGCGTGCAGGGCGTCGGTCTCGGCGTCATCCGCCAGGCGCAATCGAACACGCTCAGTATTTCCACGGGCGTGAAGGCCGCTGTCGATGCCATGTCGGCCAACCTGCCTGATGGTACGCGTGTCGTCATCACCAGCGATGACGCCGTCTTCATCGAAGGCGCGCTGCACGAGGTTGAACTGGCGCTCGGACTTTCCGCGCTTATCGTCGTCGTGGTGCTTTACCTGTTCCTGCGCGACTGGCGGGCCACCCTCATTCCGGCAATCACCATGCCGGTGGCGCTGATCGGCACCATTGTCGCGATCTATATGGTCGGCTTTTCGGTCAATATTCTGACGTTGCTCGCCATCGTTCTGGCGACCGGCCTGGTGGTTGATGACGCCATCGTGGTGCTTGAAAACATCGTGCGCCGCCGCACGGAAGGCATGGGGCCGCGGGCCGCTGCCGTTCTCGGCACGCAGGAAGTGTTCTTCGCGGTTATCGCAACGACGGCGACGCTTGCCGCCGTGTTCATTCCGCTTTCCTTCCTGCCGGGCCAGCTTGGCGGCCTGTTCCGCGAATTCGGCTTCGTGCTGGCCTTCGCGGTGGGCTTGTCCTCGATCGTGGCCTTGACGCTTTGCCCGATGCTGGCTTCGCGCATGCTGAAGGAGGGGCTGAAGGAACCGACGGGACCGCTTGCCTGGTTCGGTAATGTCTTTGCCTCCACCTATAAGTCGACGCTTTCCGCCTGCCTCAACAATCCGCTGATCGTCATCGTCGTGGCGTTGATCTTCTCCGGCCTGTCGTGGATCGCCTTCGGCATGATCCAGAATGAGCTGACGCCGCGCGAGGACCGCGCCTCGATCATGATGCGGGTGACAGCGCCGCAGGGTGTCAGCCTTGAATATACGCGCGACCAGTTGCAGCGGATCGAGGAAAACCTGCAGCCGCTGCGCGACAGTGGCGAAATCCGCAATATCTACTCCATCACCGGCATGAACGGTTCGTCCAATACCGGCTTCATGGTGCTGACGCTCGCCCCCTGGGCAGACCGCGAGCGTACGCAGAACCAGATCGCCGCAGATGTCACTTCCGCCGCCAACAGGGTGCCCGCGCTGCGCGGCAATGCGATGCAGCCGAACAGCCTCAGAATTCGCGGCGCCGGCAACGGGTTGCAGATGGCGATGGTCGGCAGCAATTATGCGGCGCTGACGGCGGCGACGCAGAAATTGCTGCTTTCGATGGAGGAAAGCGGCCTGTTCGACACGCCGCGCTTCGACAATGAACCCAATCAGGCGCAGATCTCCGTCTCCATCGACCGCGAGCGTGCGTCGGATCTCGGGATCGACATTACCGGCCTGTCGCGCGCCATGCAGTCGTTGCTGGAAGGGCGCTCGATCGTCGACGTCTTCGTGGATGGCGATGCGATCCCCGTACGGCTGCTATCGTCTACCCGGCCGATCAACGATCCGACCGATCTTGAAAACGTCTTCCTGAAAACGGGCGACGGCAAGATCGTGCCGATGTCGGTCATTGCCACACTCAAGGAAAATGCGGTTGCCCCGCAGCTGAACCGCGAGCAGCAGCTTGCCTCCGTCGGCTTCACCGCCAACCTCAAGGATGGCGTTTCGCTTGGTGAGGCCCTTCAAAAGGTGAATGAGCTGTCGCAATCGGTAATGCCGCCCGGCGCCCGCCTGCTGCCGCTCGGTGAAGCGGCGACGCTTGAGGAAAATTCGAGCGGCATGTTGCTGACCTTCGGTTTTGCCATCGCCATCATCTTCCTCGTGCTGGCTGCGCAGTTCGAAAGTGTGCTGAGTTCGGTCATCATCATGTCGACGGTGCCGCTCGGCCTTGCCTGCGCGGTCATCGCGCTGCTGGTCACCGGGTCCAGCCTCAACGTCTATAGCCAGATCGGCCTCGTGCTGCTTGTCGGCGTCATGGCCAAGAACGGTATCCTGATCGTCGAATTCGCCAATCACCTGCGAGATCAGGGCGCTACCGTGCGCGAAGCTATCGAGAAGGCCACCAGCATCCGTCTGCGCCCCGTCATGATGACTATGATCGCCACCATTCTCGGCGGTGTGCCATTGGTGCTGGCGCAAGGGGCGGGTGCGGAAGCCCGCATCGCGCTCGGTTGGGTCATCGTCGGCGGTCTCGGTTTTGCGACTCTGGTGACGCTTTACATCACCCCGGTCTCCTATCTGCTGATCGCCCGCTTCGCCAAACCGCAGGCGGATGAGGAAATCCGCCTCCACCGCGAACTGGAACTTGCCGCCCGCCGCAAGGCGCTGGAGGAAGACAAACCGCTTCTGGCGGCGGAATAAAAAACGGTTGCCGCCAATTACCGTCCGGGCAATTGCGATGCTGGACAAAGCGTTAACCTTATCCCATACCACCTGACGGAATTTCGTAACGGATCGAATCCGTTACGGGCGGATGTTGCGGTGGAGATGGATGATGGCGCTGAAAGATGTGGTGGCGGGAAAGCGGAACGAAGAGGGTATCGCATCTGCGCTCGCGGTGCTGAAGCAGCAGCTTGGCGACAGGCTCCAGACCGGCCAGGCGTTTCGCGAGCAGCACGGCCACACCACCACCTATCTGACCCTGCAGGCGCCTGACGGCGTTGTCTTTGCCGAGAGCGCCGATGATGTGAAGGCCGTGGTGAAGGTCTGCGCGCAATATAAGGTGCCGGTCATTCCGTTCGGAACGGGGTCTTCGCTGGAAGGTCAGGTCAATGCGCCCAACGGTGGAATCTGCATCGATTTCAGCCGGATGAATCGCATCATTGAGGTGAATGCCGAAGATCTTGACGTGACGGTGGAGCCGGGCGTGACGCGCGAGGACCTGAATGTCTACCTGCGCGATACCGGCCTGTTTTTCCCGATCGATCCCGGCGCCAATGCCTCGATCGGCGGCATGGCCTCGACGCGTGCATCAGGCACCAATGCCGTGCGCTACGGCACGATGAAGGATAATGTTCTGGCCGTCACCGCCGTCGTCGCCAATGGCGATGAAATCCGCACGGCACGCCGTGCGCGCAAATCGTCCGCCGGTTATGATCTGACGCGGCTTTTCGTGGGGGCGGAGGGGACGCTCGGCGTCATCACCTCGGTCACGCTGCGGCTGCAGGGCATTCCGGAAAAGATCGCCGGCGGGGTCTGCACCTTCGATAGCATCAAGGCAGCCTGCGATGCCGTCATCATGACGATCCAGATGGGCGTTCCGGTTGCCCGCATCGAATTGCTTGATGAGGTGCAGGTGCGCGCCTGCAACGCCTATTCCGGCCTGAACTACGCGGAGAAACCGACGCTGTTCGTGGAGTTCCACGGCACGGAGGAAACGGCGGCGCTGCAATCGCAGCAATTTGCCGAAATCGCGGCCGAATGCGGCAGCGTCGATTTCCGCTGGACGGGCGATGCTGCCGAGCGCAACAAGTTGTGGAAGGCAAGGCATGATGCCTATTGGGCGTCGCGGGCGCTTGCGCCGCATCTTGACGGGCTTTCCACCGATGTCTGCGTGCCGATTTCGCGCCTTGCAGATTGCGTGGTGGAAACGCAGCAGGATATTGCTGAAAACGGGTTTCTGGCGCCAATCGTCGGCCATGCGGGCGACGGGAATTTTCACGTCCTTATTCTGTTCGATGGCAAGGATGCCGAAAGCGTCGCGAAAACCGAGGCTTTTGTCGCCCGCCTCAACCGCCGGGCGATTGCCATGGACGGCACCTGCACCGGCGAACATGGCATCGGTCAAGGCAAGATGAGTTTTCTGGCCGAAGAAGCAGGAAATGCGCTGGATGTGATGCGTGCCATCAAAACGTCGCTCGATCCGGATAACATTTTCAATCCGGGCAAGTTGTTCCGGCTTGTCTGATCATTCTCACATTTGATTGGTACAAAAGGCTGCTTGCCGTTAAGGCAGAAAAGAATAGGTTTGCAGCGTTCGCGAAGGGAGATGCAGGTCAGTGCTCGGGCGTATTCTGGTTTTTCTGGGCGGACTGCTGGCCTTGGTGCTGTTTTCGGCGCTGCTCATTCCCTATTTCGTCGACTGGACGGATTTCCGCCGCGATTTTGAAGATCAGGCAAGCCGCATTCTGGGCAAGAAGGTGGTGGTGCACGGCCGGGTCGAGGCGCGTATCCTGCCTTTCCCTTCGGTAACGCTGCATGATGTGCGCGCCGGAACGGATGCGGATGGTTCGCCGCTCATCCAGGTTGCGCGTTTTTCCATGGATGCCGAGTTAGCACCTTTCCTTTCCGGTGAGGCGCGCATCTTCGACATGCGCATAGAGGAGCCCAAGGCCAAGATCAGGCTTTTGAAGGACGGCACGCTGGATTGGATGCGTGGCAGCCGGGCGGAAATTCCCGCCCGCACCGTGGTTCTGGAAAGCGTGCAGATCGAGGGCGGGCAGATCGAATTCATCGATGAGCAATCCGGCCGCAACCGTGTGGTGACCGGCCTTAACGCCGACATGTCCGCCAATTCGCTGGCCGGGCCGTGGAAGGCGGAAGGGCGTGCTGCCGTTGACGGGCATCCGGGCTCTTTCTCCCTCTCCAGCAGCGAACCCGATTATGCCGCTGGCCGCATGGGCCTCAGGGTGCGGGTTGTGCCGGATGAACATCCGGTCGAGGTCGATCTGGACGGCGCGATTGCTGCAACGGCGGGAAAGCCTGCCTATAGCGGTTCCTTCGCTTTCAGCTTCCGGGAAGACGAAAAGCAGAAACAGGCCGGACAGTCGCTGTTTTCCTCGCCGCGTACACGCGGCAGTTTCGAACTGACCAATGAAAGCGTGCGCATATCGAGCTACCGCATGGAACTCGGCGGCAGTGAAAACCCTTACGTCGTGACCGGCGAGGCGACGCTGGATACCGGTGCGAAGCCGGAATTCCTGCTGACGGCGGATGGCCAGCAGATCGATGTTGCCCGCTTTGCGCCACCCGTCGTACAAACGGGTAAGACCTCGCGCCAGCCCACCGCCTCCGTGCGCCAGCGCATCGAGGCCTTTGCGGCCATGGTGGCGCGCATTCCGGTGCCACAGGTGCCGGGCAAGGCCAGCATCAGCCTTCCCGCGCTGGTTTCCGACGATACGACCATCCGTGACATCAGGCTGGATGTGCGCCCTGATGGCAGCGGCTGGCAGGTGGTGAATGCGGTTGCGACGCTGCCCGGCAGGACGCAGCTGGAAGCCAAGGGATCGCTGACATTGCTTGGCGGCCCGGCCTTCAACGGCAATCTGCTTCTCGCCTCCAACCAGCCGTCGGGGCTGGCGAACTGGCTTTCCGGCTCGGTCGATCCGGCGATACGGCAGCTGAATGCGGCCGGTTTTTCCGCCGATGTCTCGCTGACGACGCTCAACCAGCGTTTCAACAATCTCGAGCTTGCCATCGGCGACGCTTCGCTGAAGGGCGAGCTGGAGCGGCGCTCGGATGGCAAGACTTCCAATCTCTCCATCGATCTTGCCGGCAATGAAATCGATCTCGATGCGCTGAAGGCGCTCGG
>CAACXH010000389.1_pt1 | contig 74551 bp, 79 predicted proteins | sample 2275881 | NCBI WGS metagenome assembly CAACXH01 (sample SAMEA5312483, study PRJEB27640) | indoor metagenome | biome: indoor environment; feature: controlled; material: polymer antistatic dissipative epoxy resin | place: Italy | collected 2014-05-27 | reverse complement strand
GGCTCGATCACGACGCTCACCTCGCTCGATTTCCTCGGCTTCGGCATGCCGCCGGGATCGCCGTCGCTGGGCGAGATGATTGCGCAGGGCAAGAACAACCTTCAGGCCCCCTGGCTTGGCCTCACTGCGTTTTTCACCATGTCCATCATGCTCTCGCTGTTGATTTTCGTCGGTGAAGCGGTGCGCGACGCCTTCGATCCACGCAAGACGTTCCGGTGACCGCCATGACGGAAAAAACCATCCAGCCACTTCTCTCCGTCCGTGACCTTTCGGTCGCATTTCATCAGGGCGGCGCGACCAGCATCGCCGTCGATCACGTCTCCTTCGACCTCATGCCGGGCGAAGTCGTTGCCCTCGTTGGCGAATCCGGTTCCGGAAAATCGGTGACGGCGAATTCCATCCTCAAATTGCTGCCCTATCCGGCGGCGAGCCACCCGTCTGGAAAAATCCTGTTTGACGGCAAGGACATGCTGGCCCTGCCGGAACGCTCCCTGCGTGCGGTCCGCGGCAACGACGTCACCATGATCTTTCAGGAGCCGATGACCTCGCTCAATCCGCTCCACACCATCGAGCGGCAGATCGGCGAGATTCTGGAGCTGCACCAGGCAATCACCGGGGCTGAGGCGCGGGCGCGCACGCTGGAACTGTTGCTGCAGGTCGGCATCCGCGAACCGGAAAAGCGCCTGAAAGCCTATCCGCATGAATTGTCCGGCGGCCAGCGGCAGCGTGTGATGATCGCCATGGCGCTTGCCAATCGGCCGAAACTGCTGATCGCCGATGAGCCGACCACCGCGCTCGACGTGACAGTGCAGGCGCAGATCCTCGAGCTTCTGAGTGATCTGAAGACGAAGCACGGCATGTCCATGCTGTTCATCACCCACGACCTCGGTATTGTCCGAAAATTTGCCGACCGCGTCTGTGTCATGACCAAGGGCAAGATCGTCGAGACCGGCACCGTGGAGCAGGTGTTTACTGATCCTCAGCACGCCTATACGCGCCATCTTCTTGCAGCCGAACCCAAAGGCGAGCCGCCGCATTCCGACACGACCAAACCGGTGGTCATGCAGGGTGACGATATCAAGGTCTGGTTCCCCATCAAGGCGGGACTGATGCGCCGGGTGGTCGACCATGTGAAGGCGGTGGACGGCATCGATATTACCCTGCGCGCCGGCCAGACGGTGGGCGTGGTGGGCGAATCCGGCTCGGGCAAGACGACGCTTGGTCTGGCTCTCTCCCGGCTGATCGCATCTGAGGGACGCATCAGCTTCATCGGCCAGTCGATAGATCATTATTCCTATGAGATGATGAAGCCACTCAGGAACCGGCTGCAGGTGGTGTTTCAGGATCCCTATGGTTCGCTTAGCCCGCGCATGTCGGTGGGCGAAATCGTCGCCGAGGGCCTGAAGGTGCACGAGCGGTCCCTGTCCGCCGATGAGCGCGATACACGTGTCGCCGTCGCGTTGGAAGAGGTCGGCCTCGATCCGGCCACCCGCTGGCGCTATCCGCACGAATTTTCCGGCGGCCAGCGCCAGCGCATCGCCATCGCCCGCGCCATGGTGCTTAAACCCCGTTTCGTCATGCTGGATGAGCCGACATCCGCGCTCGACATGAGCGTGCAGGCGCAGGTGGTCGATCTGCTGCGCGATCTCCAGGCAAAGCATGAACTCGCATACCTCTTCATCAGCCACGATCTGAAGGTGGTGAAGGCGCTCGCCAACGACCTGATCGTCATGCGTCACGGCAAGGTGGTGGAGAGCGGCCCGGCGGCGGAGATTTTCGCCAACCCGCAGCAGGACTATACCAGGGCGCTGCTGGCGGCCGCCTTCAATATTGAGGCTGTCGAAACCAAAGCGGTGAGCCAGTAGGCGCATCGCGCTTCTATTAAGGCAATGATTTTTCTGTTGCTTTGCGGAAAATGCCGACCCATGTTGCGGAGGCAATGTGACGCGGAAACGGATTGATTGCCATGGCAGCGGATGTGATTGTTCTGGGAGCGGGGATCATCGGGGTCTCTGTCGCTCTGCAACTGGCCCGAAGGGGCAAATCGGTGGTGCTGGTTGACCGGCGCGGGCCGGGCGAGGAAACCTCCTTTGGTAATGCAGGGCTGATCCAGAGAGAAGGCGTCGTGCCTTACGCCTTCCCGCAGGATATCGCCCTGCTGCTGCGTTATTCCCTGAACAACAGCATCGATGCCCGTTATCACCTCTCCGCACTGCCGAAGATCGCGCCTTTCCTCGGCCGCTACTGGTATAATTCCGCAGCCACACGCCACGGGGCGATTGCCCGCGCCTATGCGCCACTAATCGAGCATTCGGTTTCCGAACACAGCATTTTGATCGATGAAGCGAAGGCTGGCGATCTGATCGTGAAAAACGGCTGGATGGAGGCTTACAGGACTGCCGCAAGGCGGGATGCGGATTATGCCTTCGCCGAGCGGCTGGCGCGGGACCACGGCATTTCCCACACGAAACTCGATGCTGAAGAGCTTGCCTCCGCCGAACCGCATCTCAGCCGTGATTTTGTCGGCGGTCTGAAATGGAACGATCCCTGGTCCGTGCTCGATCCGCACGCGCTGACGCTCGCCTATCTCAAACTGTTTGAGAGCTACGGCGGAACCTTTGTCCGGGGTGATGCATCGACGCTCAGCCAGACGGTAAGCGGTTGGACGGTGCGTACCGAAACCGGCGCAGTTGAGGCGGAACATGCCGTCGTGGCGCTTGGTCCGTGGGCAGATACGGTGACAGAGAGGCTGGGTTATCGTTTCCCGCTCGGGGTGAAGCGTGGTTATCACATGCATTATGCGCCGCAGGAAGGGACAAAGCTCAACAACTGGCTGATCGATGCCGAGCGCGGTTATTTCCTGGCGCCGATGCGAAAAGGCATCCGCCTGACGACCGGCGCGGAGTTCGCCGAACGCGATGCGCCGAAATCCCCGGTACAGATCGAGCGGGCCGAACGGGTGGCTCGCAGCGTCTTTCCCCTCGGCGGCAGGCTGGATGCGGAGCCGTGGATGGGCGCGCGTCCCTGCACGCCGGATATGATGCCGATCATCGGCAAGGCGCCAAGGCACAGGACATTGTGGTTCGCTTTCGGGCATGCCCATCACGGCCTCACACTCGGGCCGATCACCGGTCGTGTGCTGGCGGAAACCATGCTGGGCGAAACGCCTGTTATCGCCATCGACGCTTATCGCCCTGAAAGGTTCAATCCCTAATAGCTAAATCCGCTGGCCTTCCTGTGGCAGGCCACGTAACATGGTCCCATGCAAAGGGGAAAAGGGGCAAGCGTCATCATGGTGGCGAGGTTTCTCATTTATCAGCAGCAGGATGATTTTCGTTAGCGAAGCGCTTCTGCGCGCGAAACAGAAGAGAAACGGCCTGCTGGTGCATGATGGATGATATTGAAAAAGCAAAGAAATTTTTCGCCGACAACCCCGATATCGAAATTCTCGAAGCCTTTGTCATAGACGCGAACGGTGTTCCGCGCGGCAAATGGATTCCGCGTGAGAGGGCAATCGACGTGCTCGAAAAGGGAATGGCCATTCCCCGCTCCGTTTATGCACTGGATATTTGGGGCCGGGATGTGCACGCCGCAGGCCTTGCCGAAGGTACGGGCGATCCGGATGGTTTTTGTTTCCCCGTTCCCGGCACGCTGTCGCGCGTGACATGGCTTGGCCGTCCAACGGCGCAGGTGCTGCTGGCGATGAGAAACCCGGATGGAACCGGCTTTTATGGCGATCCGCGCCATGTTCTGTCGCAGGTTCTCAGCGCCTATAAAAAGGCTGGCCTCACGCCGGTCGTGGCGACCGAACTTGAATTTTACCTGATCGATCCAGTCCGCTCTGCGCTTGATCCCGTGCGCCCGCCGCACAGCCGCGAGGGACGCTGGCACACGGGCCAGACCCAGGTTCTGTCGATTTCCGAATTGCAGGATTTCGAGGATGTCTTCCATGATATCGCCACAGCCTGCCGGGCGCAGGGTGTACTTGCCGATACGACGCTGCGGGAAAACGGGCCGGGGCAATATGAGATCAACCTCAACCATGTGCCGGACGCCTTGCAGGCCGCCGATTTCGCCGTTTTCCTGAAACGCATCGTCAAGGGCGTGGCGCGGCGGCATGAGCTCGACGCCACCTTCATGGCCAAGCCTTATGGATTGCAGGCCGGCAACGGCATGCATGTGCATTTTTCCGTTCTCGATAGGGACGGCAGGAATATCTATGCCGGCGAAAACGGCCCTTCGGATGCACTGATGCATTCGGTCGGCGGCCTTCTGGAAAATATGGGGGAAAGCATGGCGATCTTCGCCCCCCATGCCAATTCCTACCGCCGCCTGACACCGAGCGAACATGCGCCGACCTACGCTTCCTGGGGCATCGACAACCGCTCGGCAGCGGTGCGCGTCATCGTTGCCAGCAAGGCCGCGACGCGTATCGAACACCGGGTCGCCGGCGCCGATACCAATCCCTATCTCGTTGTCGCAATGATCCTGAGTGCGGCACTTGCCGGCATGAAGGAAAAGCGCCAGCCCGGCGGAGCGATCGCGGGTGACAGCCACGCCATCAACCACGAACCGCTGCCCACCAATTGGGACTACGCCCTGCAACGCTTCACACGATCGAGCTTTGCTTATGCGACGCTCGGCCAGAAGTACCGCACGCTGTTTTCCGCCTGCAAGCAGCAGGAGCTTTCCGAATTTTCCCTGCGTGTAACCGACGTCGAATATGACGCCTATATCAGGACGGTGTGAGATGGCTGAGGTAACGACTATTCCCAATCCAGGTCACGCATCCTCATGGTATGCGGCCTCCGCCAATGTCAAATCCGTGCGACCGACGCTTGAAGGCGCGCTGGAAGCCGATGTCTGCATCATCGGCGGTGGTTTCACCGGCATTTCCGCGGCACTGGAACTCAGTGAACGCGGTTATGCCGTCATCGTTCTGGAAGGCGTGCGGGTTGGCTTCGGCGCCTCGGGCCGCAATGGCGGCCAGATCGTCAATGGTTACAGCCGTGATCTCGAAACCATCGCTGGCCGTTATGGGCATGACAAGGCGGTGAAGCTCGGGGAAATGTCGCTGGAAGGCGGCGCGATCATCCGTAGCCGCATCGCCAAATATGCCATCGATTGCGATCTCGTCGATGGCGGCTTCTTTGCCGCCTTCACGCCGAAACAGATCCGCGAGATGGAGGCTCACAAGGCCCATTGGGAAAAGCACGGCCATGGTGGGCTGGAGATGGTCTCCAGGGCGGATGTCGGCATTTATGTAAAGTCCGACCGTTATGCCGGCGGCATGATCGACCGCCTGGGCGGGCACATCCACCCGCTCAATCTGGTGCAGGGCGAGGCGGCGGCAGCCGAAAGCCTTGGCGCGCGGATTTTTGAGAATTCGCGGGTCATCTCGGTAGAACAGGGTGCAAACCCCGTGGTGCGCACGGCGACGGGCAGTGTGAAGGCGAAATATGTACTCGTCTGCGGTAATGCCTATCTCGGCACATTGCTGCCGGAAATCGGCGAGCGGATGATGCCGGTCTCAAGTCAGGTCATGGCGACGGAGCCGCTCGATGCCGATCTGATCGAGGCGCTTTTGCCCGCCGATTATTGCGTCGAGGATGCCAATTATATTCTCGATTATTACCGTCGCACCTCGGATAACCGCCTGCTTTATGGCGGCGGCATCGGTTATGGCGGCAGCGACCCTGCCGACCTGACGGGCGTTATCCGCCCGAACATGCTGAAGACCTTTCCGCAACTGGAAAAGACCAGGATCGACTTCGCCTGGAGTGGCAATTTTGCGCTGACGCTGACGCGCATCCCGCATATGGGCAAGCTTTCGGACAATATCTATTTTTCGCATGGTGACAGCGGCCATGGCGTCACGACCACACATCTGCTCGGCAAGATACTGGGCGAGGCCGTTGCCGGCCATGCCGAACGTTTCGATGTCTGGAGTTCGCTGCCGAACTATCCGTTCCCCGGCGGCAAGACCTTCCGCGTGCCACTGACCATGCTTGGCGCCTGGTGGTACGGCATGCGGGACAGGCTCGGCTTTTAGAGCATTTCCAGCGAAAGCGTGAAGCGGTTTCGCGTCCGGAAATGCAACAAACAAGGAGTTAGAACGTCACCGTTTTTAGGCCGGAAAGCGCATTCTTCGCGATTTCTTCCGGTGTGGTGTCGATGCTGACGGTTACGACGCCCGGTTCGCCGGTCGGCACTTCCAGCGTGGCAAGCTGGGTCTGAAGCAGCGAGAGCGGCATGAAATGGCCCTTGCGTTCACCCATGCGCCGGCTGAGAAGCTCCAGGCTGCCATCCAGATAAACAAAAGCAAGCGGGCTGCCGGTGGCCGTGCGAAGCCGGTCGCGGTAGATTTTCTTGAGTGCCGAGCAGGAGACGACGACACCGTTACCTTCGCTGCCCTTGCGCAGTTCCGCGCCGATCAGGTCAAGCCACGGCCAGCGGTCTTCGTCCGTCAGCGGAATGCCCTCGGACATTTTATCGACATTGGATTTCGGGTGAAGCTTGTCGCCTTCTATGAAGGCAATGCCCAGTTTTTCGGCCAGTTCCTCTGCGACCGTGGACTTGCCAGAGCCGCTCACTCCCATCACGACGATTGCCTGTGTCACCCGAACCTCTGATGTTACTGTTTCGACGGTCAGCCCCTAACATGTGCGGCTGACGTCGGGAACATAAAAATGCGAGGCTAGCCCGTGTCAGTGCCCGGTTTTGCGGGCTGCGGTCCTTTCCAGCGCGGAAAAGGCAGAGTGGATCAGGATTGCCAGTGCGGCGACGATCAAACCGCCCTGCAGGATGAAGGCGAGATTGTTGGATTGTAGCCCGGCGATGATCACTTCGCCAAGCGTGCGCGCGGCGACCGTGGAGCCGATGGTGGCGGTTGAAAGGCTGATGACTGCTGAAAGCCGGATGCCCGCGAGAATGGCCGGCAAGGCAAGCGGCAGTTCCACTTTGACAAGCCGCTGCCAGCCGGTCATTCCGCTGCCTCTGGCGGCATCCATCACCGTGGCGGGCAGGGTGGTAAGCCCCGTCAGCGTATTTTCGAACACCGGCAGCAACGCGTATAAAAACAGCGCAATAAGTGTCGGTTTCTCCCCAAAACCGATCATCGGCACTGCAAGCGCCAGTACCGCCACGGGGGGAAAGGTCTGGCCGATATTGACGATGCTGCGCGACAGCGGCAGGAAATCCGCCCCGAAAGGCCGGGTGACGAGAACTGCGAGCGCACCCGCCACCAATGTGGCCAGCCCCGTGGCGATCGCCACGGTGGTCAGATGCGAAAGGGTGAGGGAAAGCAGGTTGGCCTGGGTGTAGATCGCCGGTGCATTGGCCTGCACGAGAGGGCGAAATATCGGCGCGAAGATTTGCGGCGCGGCAAGAAAGACGATCAGCACCAGCACCAGAAATCCGATTGCAAGCAAAGAGGTTGCGTTTTTCATGAGGCTCCGGCAGCACGCTGGAGGAGAACGTCCCGCCGCACCCGGCCGGTGAGCTGGCCATCGTCTTTGACCACCGGCAAGACATCGCAGCCCGCCCATAACATCGCTGATAGGGCATCGCGCTGGCTTGTATGTTCGGTGAGCGGCTCGCCCTCGGCGCTTCCCGGCTCCACGATGTCGGCAATGGAGAGAACCGAAAGCAGTTTCAGCGCGCGTTCGTTTTCGCCGATCATCGTTCGCACGAAATCGGTTGCCGGTTTCAGCACCAGTTCCGCCGGCGGGCAGTCCTGCACGATGCGCCCCTTGTCCATCACGGCAATACGGTCCGCCAGATGAAAGGCCTCGTCCATATCATGCGTCACGAGGACGACGGTGACCCCGAGCTTTTTCTGAATATCGAGAAGATCGTTCTGTGCCTTGGCGCGGATCACCGGGTCGAGCGCGCCGAAGGGTTCGTCCATCAACAAAATGTTCGGCTCTGCGGCGAGCGCCCGCGCCACGCCGACACGCTGTTGTTGACCGCCGGAAAGTTCATGCGGAAAACGGTCCGCATAAAGCGTGGGATCAAGCTGGAAGAGGTGCATCAGCGCATCGATCTTCGCCTCGATACGTTTGCGGTCCCAGCCGACCAACTGCGGAACGGTGGCGATATTCTCCGCCACCGTTCTGTGTGGAAACAGGCCATGGCCCTGAATGGCATAGCCGATCTGTCGGCGCAGTTTGTAACCCGGCATAGTGCTGACATCCTCGCCGTCGATCCGGACCGTGCCGGAGGTCGGTTCCACCAGCCGGTTTATCATCCGCAGCAGCGTGGTTTTTCCCGATCCTGATGTGCCGACGATGACGGTGACGGTGCGCGGCGCTACCGTCAGCGACACCTGATCCACGACGGCTGCATCGCCATATCGTTTCGTGATGGTATCTATCTCGATCATGCCTGTTGCCTTCCGCCTGCGCTGAAGAGATTGCTGTCGATGAGGGCGTCGAGTGTGATCGCGGCGGCAAAACCGAGGAGAACGGTCGGAACGGTGCCGAGCAGCACGAGGTCCATGGCCGTCTGCCCGATGCCCTGAAATACGAAAACGCCAAATCCGCCCCCACCGATCAGCGCGGCGATCGTCGCCAGCCCGATATTCTGCACCAGCACGATGCGGATACCGGTTAAGATGACCGGCATGGCAAGCGGAAATTCCACCCGCAACAGCCTTTGCACCGGTGTCATGCCGAGCCCGCGTGCCGCTTCCCGGACCGCCTGCGAGACGCCGGAAAGGCCGACAACCGTGTTGGAAACGACCGGCAGCAGCGAATAGAGAAACAGCGCCACAAAAGCGGGTGCCATGCCGATGCCGGCAATACCGATCTTTGCCGCGCCCGGCACAGTGGCAGCGATCCATCCGAGTGGCGCGATCAGAAGACCGAAAAGGGCGATGGACGGGATGGTCTGGATGATGTTGAGGCTGTTCAGCAGGCCGGCACGCAACCGTTCGACCTTGTAACAGAGTATTCCCAGCGGAATGCCCGAGACGGTTGCCGCGATCAGCGAGCCGATTGCAAGTTCCACATGCCTCAGGGCCTCGGTCCAGAATATATCTGCCCGGCCGTCATATTCCTTGATGATGGAGAGATCATTCCAGAGGCCGCTGGTTAAGATCCCTGCAAGTGAGGCAATCGCCAGCAGCAACAGCAAAATTCGCAAGGCGGGTTTCGGCTGGAGACGGGCAATGCAGTCCGTCGCGAGCAACGCCAGCCCGGCAAACATCAGCCAGAAACCGCTGGCAGGTGAAACGCGGGCAAAACTGTTGCCCTCCGGTATCAGGGCAGAGGCTGCCTGGCCGACGAAGATCGCCAGTGCCGCCAGCCCTCCAAGCGCTGCCGCCAGTTTTAGCCGCGCCGGGAAGGGAAAGAACGCGATGAAGGCGGCAATCAGGATAATGGCGACAAGGAAGGCTGCGGCCATAGGGGTAAGGGCTTCGAAGATCGTTCGCGCTTCACCCTGAACAATCCGATTGGCACGGAATATCATGAAGGGCGAGGCGAAAAGCGCGTAGAGCAGCAGGCACGAAATCAGCACACCCACCTTGTCAGGCCATTTCGTCAAGTTCCGCTCCCCCTGGACGCTAAGCTGGGGGCGGATACTGAAAACCGCCCCCGCTTTTCGCCATCCCGCTTCATTGTCTCACAGGTGATTATTTGACGAAACCGTTCTTTGTCAGGAAGTCGAGCGCCACGGTCTTGGCCTGTTCGCCGCCCACCTGCACACGGGCATTCAGCTCCTGCAGCGTTGCCAGATCAAGTTTTTCGAACACGGGTTTCAGCAGTTCCTCGATATTGGGGTTCTTTTTCAGAACCTCCTCGCGAATGATCGGCGCAGGCTGATAGACCGGCTGCACATGTTTGTCGTCTTCCAGCACGACAAGCCCCGAAGGCGCGATACCGCCATCGGTGCCGTAAACCATAGCGGCATTGGCATTGTTCGTCTGGTTGGCGGCAGCTGCGATCGTGGCCGCCGTGTCGCCGCCAGACAGCGTGATCAGCTGCTCCGGTTTCAAGGTAAACCCGTAGGTCGTCTGAAACGCCGGCAAGGCAGCGGCAGAATTGACGAATTCGGAAGATGCGGCAAGAACCACCTCACCGCCGCCCGTAACATATTTGCCGAAGTCCGAAAGCGACTTCAGATTGTTCTCGTCGGCGACATCCTTGCGCAGCGCGATAGCCCAGGTGTTGTTTGCCGGTGATGGCGTCAGCCAGACGATCTTGTTGGCGTCGTAATCGAGCGTTTTCGCCTCTTCATAGCCCTTTGCGGCGTCTTTCCAGAGCGGATCATCGGCTTTGGAGAAAAAGAAGGCGGCATTGCCGGTATATTCCGGGTAGATATCGATTTCGCCCGCCGTAATCGCTTTCCTGACCACCGGGGTGGCGCCGAGCTGGATGCGGTCCGTCGTCTCGATGTTATTCTTGTTCAGCACGGCGAGGATGATGTTGCCGAGGACGCCACCCTCGGTGTCGATCTTCGACGACACAACCACCTGCGCCTGAGCGATGGAAACAGAAAGGGCAAGCGCAAGTCCCGCGCCGGTCAACGTCATCAAGCGGTTCATGAATGTTCCTCCGGTGGGTCAGCCTGCCGAACAGGCGAGAGATCGCCGCCGCAATTGCGGCGAAATATCAACGGCCGTGAGGAAAAATGGTTGCACGCCATTCGGATTTTTAGCGCTGCCGGTTCCGGCTGGGTGCTGTCAGGTCTTGTCGTTCGGCTTGCGGGCGTCCTTGCCCATGACGAGCGGCATGAGTACGGAAAGGAACAGAAGCCTGATGACATGGTGGGAGCCGACATAGGCGGTATCGGCATGCATCATCACCGCCATGGCCGCCATGGTTTCGAGACCGCCCGGCGCATAGGCGATCATCACCGCATTGAGCGGAACGCCGGTGACGCTGGAAATCATCCAGGCAATGCTGCCGGCGATCACCATCACGGCGATAGTGACGACGAAGCCGGCCAGAAAACCTTTGCGCACTTCCATCAGCGATACGTTGGAAAAACGCGTGCCGATGAGACAGCCGATCAGTACATAGACCGGCAGGCTGAGCCAGGTGGGAACGCCGCCCTCTGTGAGGCCGGTAATATGGGTGCCGATCGAAACGGCCACGCCGCCAAGCAGCAGGGCTGCCGGAAATCTCCAGCGCAGGAAAAGCCAGCCGGTCAGAAGCGATGCGGCGATGGTCAGCGCCAGGGTCAGCAGACCCATTGGCGGGTTGGTCATCAGCGGTTCGGTGCTGACCAGATCGAAATATTCGACGATCAGCGGTACGGAAAGCGTCAGCGCCAGTACTCTGACACTTTGTACGATGCTGACGGTCGCAAGGTCGCTTTTCGTTTCCGCCCCAAGGCTGATGATATAGCTGAGGTGACCGGGGGAGGCGCCCAGCATCGCCGTCGTCCGGTCATATCCGAAACCGTAATGCAGGATCCAATAGGCGACATAGAGCATGATGACGACGGCGGCGAGCACGACGACGAAGCTCAGTGGCCATGTCTTTGCCGCATCGATGACCGAGGGCGTTACGCTCGTTCCCATCGAAATACCGACGACGACGAAACAGGCATTGCGGATGAAGGCGGGAATTCCGAGCTTTACGCCCGCCAGTCCGGTGATCGTTACGGCAAGTGCCGGCCCGGAAAGGAAGGGGGCGGGAACATGGAGCAGGCTGGCGAGCAGTGCGCCCATGCTGCCGACAAGGGCGGTAAGCGCAAATGTATGGAATTCAGGCTTGATGATCATTGCGACGCTGATTGGTTGCTTGAAAAAGCTCGTGACCAAATGCGCCGTTTCGTCTGGCGGCGTCAACCTGCATCGCCAAAAATATTGTATTTCATGAGTATTTTATAAAAGAAAAACCCGCGACCTGTGGGCACGGGCTTTGGCTTTCGCTGCTCTGATATTTGCGTGATCAGGCGGCGGGAAGGGGCATGGCCTTCGGCATTTCCGTGTCGATACCGAGCAGGAAGTTGATCTGCGGGCGCGCCTTGACGAGATCGTCAATCGAATATTCCGCGAGAACATCGAAGAAGGCATTGAGCGCCTTGCGCAGCGCCGAGTTCAGGCCACAGCTGTCCACAAGCGGACACTCAACAGCGCCGTCCTCGAAGCACTCTGCCATGGCAAAACTGTCTTCAGTCACTCGTACCACGTCGAAAAGGCTGATCTTTTCGGCAGGCTTGCCAAGCCGCACGCCGCCATTGCGGCCACGCACGGTTTCTACCAGGCCCGCCTTGTTGAGCGGCTGCAGGATTTTGAAAAGGAACAGCTCAGATACGCCGTAAGCCCTGGCGATCTCCGGAATGCGGCTCAGCTTGCCTTCATTCGCAGCGCAATACATCAACATGCGAACGGCATAGTTGGTCTGTTTGGTCAAACGCATGCTGGTCTCCTAACTCTCAATGTGGAGTTATATAGTCTCTTTTTCAGTTTAGAACAATTCCAGAAACTGAAAAAACTGGCGCCCATTCGATATTTCTCGAACAGCCTTGTTGACCGCCTCAATGATTCATGAACAAACAAGTCAAGAATCTGAATGTAATGGAGGCATTCGTAATGGCAAGCTTGAAATCGTATTTTTCCGCTGCCGTTTTTTCAGGGCTGACGATCGTTTCCGGCGCGCCCGCAGCTTTTGCGGAAGGCGAGGTGAATGTGTATTCCTATCGCCAGCCCGAGCTGATCCAGCCGCTGCTCGATGCCTTCACGAAAGAAACGGGCATAGAAGCCAACGTTCTTTTCCTCGACAAGGGGCTGGTGGAGCGCATTCAGGCCGAGGGCGTCAATTCGCCCGCCGATCTGCTGCTGACGGTTGATATCGCCCGTCTCATCGAGGCGAAGGAAGGTGGCGTCACGCAGCCGGTTCTCAACGATCCCGTCATCGAAAAGGACATCCCCGCCAATCTCCGCGATCCGCAGGGCGAGTGGTTCGGCCTGACGACGCGCGGCCGGGTGGTTTATGCCTCCAGAGAGCGGGTGACCCAGAAGGACATCACCTATGAGGAGCTTGCCGAACCGAAATGGAAGGGCAAGATCTGCATTCGCGACGGTCAGCATTCCTACAATATTGCCCTGATCGCCTCGATGATCGCCCATCATGGCGTCGATTACACTCGCACATGGCTGACCGGCCTGAAGAATAATCTCGCCCGCAAGCCTGATGGAACCGACCGCAGCCAGGCGAAATCGATCTTTTCCGGCGAATGCGACATCGCGCTCGGCAATACCTATTATGTCGGTCTGATGTTGACCAATGATCGCGAGCCGGAAGAAAAGGAATGGGCGGGATCGGTGCGGGTGATCTTCCCCAACGCCGGCGATCGCGGCACGCATGTGAATATTTCCGGCATGGCCCTGACGAAATATGCACCCAACAAGGACAATGCGCTGAAGCTGATGGAATTCCTGGCGTCCCGCGAGGCACAGGAAATCTACGCCAAGCAGGTCTTCGAATATCCGGTGCTGCCGGGCGCCGAGCCATCCGATGTCGTCAAGGGTTTCGGCCCCATCAATCCGGACAAGCTGCCGCTGACGGATATTGCCGCTCATCGCAAGCAGGCATCCGAACTGGTGGACGAAGTGGGCTTCAACGACGGTCCGACCAACTGACGCCGTTTTCCTGAGGCCGACGGGTCAGTTACCCGTCGGCTTATTGTCCAGTGAGGCGTTGTAATCGAGGATAGCCTTGCGCCTTTCCGGCGTTCCGGGATGGGTGGATACGATGCTGGTGCCGCCCTTGTCCCCCAGCTTTTCCTCAAGCAGCGCGAAGAACCGCTCGATGGCGGTGGGGTCAAGCCCGGCCTGGCGCATCAGTTGGACGGAGCGCTGATCCGCCTGCCGCTCGGCATCGCGCGAATGCGAGAGCGCCAGAAGACCGCCACCCTGGGTGAGAATATCTTCCATGGCCGAACCGACGTCGCCGGCAATCAGCATGACGAGACCGGCAACACCGGCGGCGCGGTAAAGCTGCCGCAGGCTGTGTTCATATTCCACATGGCCGATTTCATGCGCGAGAACCCCGGTGATCATCTGCCTGTCGTCGCCTGCGAGTTCCACCAGCTCGTCCGTCAAAACCAGCGTGCCATCCGGCAGCGCGAAGGCATTGGGACCGATATAGCCCCCCTTTCGGAAATTCAGCTTGTAATCCTCGGGCGAACCTTCCGCATGGGCGGCGATCCGGGCAAATTCCGCGCGGATGGCGTCCTGGTGTTCCTGTGGTAGTTCGCTTGCGGAGAACACCGTCTGGTCGAAGGCCTGCATGGTGCTGGCCGACATGATTTGCGGAACGATCGGCGGAGTTACCGCAACCGCCAGTTCCACCAGCGCCGGCAGCGCCAGCTTGTAAGTGCCATAAGCCAGAAGTACGGCTGCGGCGGTGATGCCGATCAGTCGCAGGCGGAACTGTTCCAGCCAGTTTACGAAGCCAGCGCGCTTGGTAATGTGCTGGACGAGCAGACGGTCCACACCGTCATTGTCGCGAGTTTCGAACAGCGAACCGTCGGGAAAATGCAACTCGCGTGGAATAGCTCCGACGCGGTGGCTGATCTCCACCGTTTTTATCTCGGCCTGGGTTCTGACATGGTTGTCCTTCGCGTCGAGCACGAGAAGGACCGTGCCGCCAAGCTTCAGCCTGGCGGCGCTGGAAAGGCTGGAGCGAGCGGCGTGCCACTCGCCCGCAACGGTTTCTCCGATATCAGAAACCAAACTCGAAACCTTCCATATCCATATATTCGGCGCTGACGGCGGCACCCGTTGCTTCCATCGAAGAAAGGACCTCGCCCACATCGCCATTGAAACGGATTGCCGTGCGTTCGACGGTATAACGCGCTTCGCGCACTGCCGCCCATGGCCGCATCAGGCCAAGCGTGAAGACGGTGACAACAAGGTTGGAGATGACGATCCAGAGGTAACGCCCGCGATGCAGGTCGCTGCGCAGATCGTGCTTTCCGTCCAGCAGCATGGACGAAATAACAACGTTGCGAACGCCGGTGCGATAAACAACGCCCGCGAGGCCGTAAACCAAAAATGCGCCGAAAAGGCCGACATAGAGGGAAGCAAGCGCGGTAACCATGGCGGCCGTTTCGTCTTCGAGGACCGCACTATTGGCCGCAAAGGCGGCAACGCCGAAGAAACCGACCACGATGCTGCCAATCACCACCATGATCGCCGGAATGATCCAGACCCAATAAAGCGCGCTGATCTTAGGGTCGGCACTGAAGGGCCGGTCACCATAACGCAGGTTGCTGAAAATGTAGCGGTTTGCCCAGCGGCTGGACAGTGGAGCCAGAATGCCGAAGGAGAAAAGCGCGACGAGGCTGCCGAGCAGAATGGAGACGAAGGCGCCTCCCGCAGTGCCGACGAAATCGAAACGGACATTGCGATAGCTTGTCACCCGCGCATTAAAACGAATGCTGCGCGTGATCAGCCAGGGAAAGAAGATCATCAGCAGGAGCGCCGGCACGAAGACCAGAAACGGATGGATGAGGCCGACAAGCTGCGAGACGACGATGAAGGCAAATGCAATCAACCGACCCTTGAAGATTTGCCCGCCGGTGGCGTGATAACCGAAAGCGCGGCCGGCCAGCACGGTGTTACCATTGAAATAACGCTTGCGGCGCACCTTTGCCCAGGCGGAATAGATGCCGATCGTGACGATCGTCAGCAGAATATTGACGATCCAGATACCAAAATATTCCTTGGCATTTCCACTGAACGAGCCGCGTTCGAGTGCGCGCTGATCCACGCTGACAGAGATTTCACTCATAATAGTCCCTCATGACATGCCCCTCTCCGGGCAGATTGAGTTTGCAGGCTTCCCCGTTATCCTCGATTGGCAGCGTCCCCACGCCGCAACGGCTCTCTTACGCGATAACAGCTTTAAGTGGAATTATTTTGACAAAAGAAACTTGATTTTTTTAGTAATCTTTTTAACCAAAAAAGCCCCGCTGTTTTCGCAGCGGGGCTTTTGTTTTGGTTGCCGGCTTTCCGGCTTACTTCATCGTCGGCATCACGAATTCAGCACCCGACTTGATGCCCGACGGCCAACGCGAGGTGATCGTCTTGGTCTTCGTCCAGAACTTGATCGAATCGGTGCCGTGCTGGTTGAGATCGCCGAAGCTCGAGGCCTTCCAGCCTCCGAAGGAGTGGTAGGCGAGCGGAACCGGGATCGGAACGTTGACGCCGATCATGCCGATGTTGATGCGGCTTGCGAAATCGCGTGCAGCATCGCCGTCACGGGTGTAGATCGCGACACCGTTACCGTACTCATGCTTCATTGGCAGTTCCAGCGCATCTTCGTAGTTCTTGGCGCGAACGACCGACAGAACCGGTCCGAAGATTTCCGTCTTGTAGATGTCCATGTCAGGCGTGACGTGGTCGAACAGGCAGCCGCCGACGAAATAACCGTCCTCATAACCCTGCAGCTTGAAATCGCGGCCATCGACCAGCAGCTTTGCGCCCTGTTCAACACCGCTGTCGATCAGACCCTTGACGCGTGTCTGGGCTTCCTTGGTGACGAGCGGGCCCATATCGGCCTTGTCATCGGTATAGGGGCCGATTCTCAGGCTCTCGATCTGCGGGATGAGCTTTTCTACGAGGCGATTGGCCGTTTCTTCGCCAACCGGAACCGCAACGGAAACGGCCATGCAACGCTCGCCGGCTGAACCGTAACCCGCACCCATCAGCGCATTCACCGCCTGATCGAGATCGGCGTCCGGCATGATGATCATATGGTTCTTCGCGCCGCCGAAGCACTGCGCGCGCTTGCCGTTCATGGCAGCGGTGCCATAGACATAGCGGGCGATCGGCGTCGAGCCGACGAAGGAGACCGCGCCAATATCGGGATCGGTCAGGATGGCGTCGACAGCGCCCTTGTCACCGTTGACGACGTTGAGGATACCGGCCGGAAGACCAGCCTCGATCATCAGTTCGGCAAGACGGATCGGCAGCGACGGGTCGCGCTCGGAAGGCTTGAGGATGAAGGCGTTGCCACAGGCGATCGCCGGGGCGAACATCCACATCGGGATCATGCCGGGGAAGTTGAACGGGGTGATGCCCGCGCCGATACCGACCGGCTGGCGGATCGAATACATGTCGATGGCCGGGCCAGCGCCCTCGGTAAACTCACCCTTCTGCAGATGGGGAATGCCGCAGACGAATTCGCAGACTTCGAGGCCGCGGATGATATCACCCTTGGAATCCTCGACGGTCTTGCCATGCTCGCTGGAAAGCAGCACCGCCAGCTCGTTGAGGTCGCGGTTCAGAAGTTCAACGAATTTGAAAAAAACGCGGGCGCGGCGTTGCGGGTTGGTGGCAGCCCATTTCGGCTGTGCCGCCTTGGCGCTTTCAACGGCGGCGCGCAATTCAGCGTCGCTCGCAAGCGCAACGGTTGCCTGCACTTCGCCTGTGGCCGGGTTATAGACATTCGATGTGCGGCCGCTGGTGCCGGGCACATGCTTGCCGTTAATGAAATGACCGATTTCCTTCATGGGTAGTCCTCCGCGATTTTTTGATGGGCGCAGCATCGCACTTGAATTTGTACAAATCAATGAACTCGAATAAGAAACCGTTGTGCGTAAATTAAAGTACGATAAGCATTTAAGGCGTTTCCTGATCCGGCACGGCGAGTTCGCCAGTCAAAAAAGAAAGGTAAAAGATGGCGAGCGATGAACCTGTCGTGAGGATGGCTGAAATAGAAATCGATCCGACCCATCTGGACGCCTATCGCAGATTGCTTGCAGAGGAGATCGAGGCTTCGGTCCGTCTTGAAAATGGTGTGCTTGCATTAAATGCGGTGGCGATCAAAGGCAGCCCGGAAAAGATTCGCATCCTCGAAATCTATGCGAACCAGGCGGCATACGAGGCGCATCTGCAGACGCCGCATTTCCTGAAATATAAAGAGGGTGTGGCGGGAATGGTGACATCGCTTACCTTGATCGAAGTTGAACCCGTAATGATGCGCAGCAAGCCATGAATTGGGATGACGTCCGCATATTCCTTGCCGTTGCCCGCTCTGGGCAGATTCTCGCCGCATCGAAACGGCTCGGACTCAATCACGCAACGCTTTCGCGGCGATTGACGCTGCTGGAGCAGGCACTGAAGACCCAGCTGTTTATCCGCCGGACGAATGGCTGCGAAATGACCGAGGAAGGTCAGCGGTTTTTGGGTGCCGCCGAGCGCATGGAAACCGAAATGCTGAATGCCCAGGCCAATCTCGGCCGCGTCGATACGGCGGTGGCGGGAACGGTGCGTATCGGTGCGCCGGACGGTCTTGGCGTCTCCTTTCTCGCGCCACGGCTCGGCCGGCTGACGGCCCGTTATCCTGACCTCAAAATCCAGCTCGTTCCCGTGCCGCGTTCCTTCTCTTTGTCGCAGCGCGAGGCCGATATCGCCATCACCATCGAGCGACCGGAGCAGGGCAGGCTGATGTTCTCAAAGCTCACCGATTATTCGCTCGGGCTTTATGCCTCCGCCGACTATCTGGCCGAATATGGAACGCCTGATGATGTCGAAGCGCTCAAGCGCCACCGTCGGATCGGTTATGTGGAGGACCTGATCTTCTCGCCTTCCCTGAATTACACCGGTGAGATCATGCGCGACTGGGATGCCGCCTTTGAAATCTCCAGCGCCACCGGCCAGACGGAGGCGGTCCGGTCGGGGGCGGGTATCGGCATTCTGCACAATTACATCGCCGGGCAATATCCTGAACTGTTGCGGATCATGCCGCATATCAGCATAAGCCGGTCCTACTGGACCGCCTATCACGAGTCCGCCCGCCAACTGGTTCGCGTCCGTACCGTGGTCGATTTTCTTCAGGAACTCGTGGCTGAAGAGAGGCGAATATTCTTCTGACATATAAGTCTTCGATCTATTAGTAATATTATTTCTCAAGTCAGCCGCTCCGGGCTTGACAAGGGGTGGCTGGCTGAACGACCAATGCAGCCATTGGGAGAGATCGGAACTGACATGTCGACTATGATACGAAAGCTTTCGCCGACTGGCCTCGGCGTGGCCGTCATGCTGCTTGGAATGCTGCTTTTTGCGCTGAACGATGCCATGGGAAAATGGCTTGTATCGACCTATAGCCAGGGGCAGGTTATCCTGATCCGAAGTGCTGCGGCCCTTGTCATCCTGGTTCCCATCGTCTGGCGAGCTGGCCTTTCCGGCCTTGTGAAGGTCGAGCGGCCCGGATTGCAGGTGGCGCGTGTCTTTTTCTCCACTGCCGAGCTTTTCTGTTTCTATTTCGCGGTCGCGAGCCTGCCATTGGCAGACGTCATGACCTACTGGCTGGCGGCGCCCATTTATGTGGCGGCCCTGGCACCGTTTCTGCTCGGAGAAAAGGTCGGCTGGCGTCGGTGGACGGCCATCGCGATCGGTTTCGTCGGTGTTCTCATCGCCTTGAAACCCAGTTCGGCAAGCCTCACTTCCGCTGCGCTGTTTTCCATTCTCGGCAGTGCTGCCTTCGCCTTCATGATGTTGTCCGGACGCCAGCTGCGCAATACGCCGGATACCGTACTTGCCTTCTGGCAGATCATCGGTGCCGGTCTTGCGGGCATCGTTGCAGTGTTTCTAACACCATCCGGCTGGCTGCCGGTCCAGTCCAGCTTCGATCTGGCGTTCCTCAGCCTGCTCGGCGTAGTCGCCATGGCAGCGCATGTGCTGGTCAATCGGGCTCTGAAGCTTGCCGATGCTGCGACCGTCGCGCCGCTGCAATATACGCTGCTGCTCTGGGCGGTGATCTTCGGCTGGGCATTCTTCGGCGATGTGCCGCATATCAGCATCGTCATCGGCGCGGGCCTGATCGTTCTATCCGGCCTCTATATTTTCTTCCGCGATAATACGCTCAAGCGACGCCGCGAAACCGCCGAAGGACTGGTTGAAGAACAGGTTTGATCTTTCCTGACCACCGTAGATACAATCACGGGACTTGACGAGCGCGTGATCTTCAGGGAGTAAGAGAAGGCCCTGCGATCATATGTCTCGCAAGGGCAGAGGAAACAAAGGTGCCGGGCCCCTCTGGCGAGAGTTTTACGGCGCTCTCGCGATGTCGGTACCGCCTGCAAAAATTGGCCGGCGGATTAAAAACTATGAAAAACCTGAATGTGCTTCGCGCGCGTGCTTTCTGCGTGCGGGCTGATGCTCTGCATCTGTCCGTGAACGTCCTCGTCATCGAAGGTGACCGGACATGAGCGCCGCCCAGAAATCCACGCTTTCCTACTTCAAGTGGGCTTTTATCGTCACCATCGTCGGTCTGATCCTCGGCGGTTATCTCGGTTGGGAAATGACCGGAACGGTGGGCGGCACGGCGACGATCTTCTTCATCTGCGTCGTTCTTGCGGTGCTGGAAATCTCGCTCTCCTTCGATAACGCCATCGTCAACGCCAATAAGCTGAAGGATATGACGCCGGTCTGGCAGCACCGCTTCCTGACCTGGGGTATCCTGATTGCCGTTTTCGGCATGCGTATCGTCTTCCCGCTGCTCATCGTCGTCGTTGCCGCCAATGTCGGCCCCTGGACGGCAATCGTTATGGCGGCGACGCAGCCGGAACGTTATTCGGAAATCATGCGTGACGCCCATCTGCCGATTGCGGCTTTTGGCGGCACCTTCCTGATGATGGTTGGTCTTAACTTCTTCTTCGACCATGAAAAGGACGTGCACTGGGTGCGCTGGATCGAGGAAAAGGCTGCGACCTATTCCTCCGTCAAGGGCATCGAGATCGCCTTCGTGCTGGTCGTCATGCTGGTCTTTTCCCGTATCATCGGTGCCAGTGATAACCCGGAACTCGGTCCGGTCGCTGCCAACACCTTCTTCCATTCGGCGATCTGGGGTCTTTTGACCTTCCTGCTGGTGGAAGTCGTCGGCGGTATTCTCGATCGCAGCCAGGAAATGCTGGAAGGCGCAGCCAAAGGCGGCTTCGGTGCGTTTCTTTACCTCGAAGTGCTGGATGCCAGCTTCTCCTTCGACGGCGTGATTGGTGCTTTCGCACTGACCCAGAACCTGTTCATCATCGCCATCGGCCTCGGCATCGGCGCCATGTATGTGCGCTCGATGACGATCATGCTGGTTGAGAAGGGAACGCTTGCCGAATACCGTTATCTGGAACACGGCGCTTTTTACGCGATCCTTATCCTGTCGGTCATCATGTATGTGCAGACCATGTTCCATATACCGGAGGTCATCACCGGCCTTGGCGGTGCGACCCTGATCGGTATTTCGCTCTGGTCGTCGATCCGGCATAACCGGCAGCAAGGCGCCAATGCCGCTGATACGGCCCGCGGTGCAGAAATCTGAGCCACGCGGAAATCTGATCCACAACGATCCTTGCCTTCCGCCCTTGCGGCGGAAGGCAGTTTTTAAGCACTAAATTCCTGTCTGCTTATTTTTATTGCTAATCTTCGTTTGCAGAAATCCGGCCATGGCGCCGCGATTGCACGATAAATCGTTGTTTTATCTCATATTTGTGCGCCGCAATAAAATTGGCACGCTTCCTGCTTCTCCTGTTTTAAGTCCAGAGGGGACGTTGGAAGCCCGGAAAACGGGTCCGAAATGCCGCCGCGCTGTTCGACCTATCCGGTCTGCAACAGCGCGGCGGTTTTGTTTGTGCGCTATGGTTCTTGAGTTTTGCCTTTCATTGCCTGAAAAAGGCACGATAACGACTGGAAGGTTTATCGGCGTGCCTGCAGAACTTTCGCCCACGGAAGCCTTGGGGCTCTGGCATCGCGTCGCGATCGCGCAGGTCATTGCCGATGCGCCTGATTTGACCTTGCGCCAGAGCGCTATCCTGCTGCAGATTTATCTCGTGCCGCCGCCGCACACCGTTCGCGGTCTCGCTGCAATGCTGGGCGTGACCAAGCCGGTCATCACCCGCGCACTCGACAGTCTCGGGGCGCTGGGGCTGGTTGACAGGGTGAGGGATGAGCGGGACAGACGCAATGTTGTGATAAAACGCACTGTCACAGGTGCGCTCTATCTGGAAAAATTCGGCGATCTGATTATTGATCAGGCGCGTAAGATCTAACTCTGGACGTGAAACCCATGATGCTCGACCGCCGCCTGAATGTTTTCCGCTCTGACTTGGCCGATGAAAAACTGCAAGGTGTGGTGCAGGCCGACCGCTTCGTCAGTGGTTCGCCCGCGCAAGTCGCTGTTCCCGTCATTGGCCTGCGGCCGACGCCAGACCTTGCCTCCGGTATCGATACGGAGCTTTTGTTTGGCGAAACCATCCGTGTCTTCGATAGAACGAACGGCTGGGCATGGGTGCAGGCGGACGCCGATGGTTACGCCGGTTACGTGCCGGAAACCGCTATTGGCGATGTCGTTACCGTCACGCATCGCGTCGTTGCGCCGCGCACCTTTCTCTATCCTGCCGCTGAACTGCGCAAACCACCGGTCGCGGCCCTTTCCATGGGCAGCCTTATTCGCATCGTCGGGGAGGCCGAGACGCGCGGCACCCGCTATCTGATGACTGAAAAAGGCGAGGGCATCATCGCCGCCCATTGCCGGGCAGTCGGTGATGCTGTTGAAGAGGATTATGTGGCGATAGCACTGCGCTTCATCGAGACGCCCTATCTCTGGGGCGGCCGCTCGGGCCTCGGCATCGATTGTTCCGGCCTCGTGCAGCTTTCCATGGCAATGACGGGTCGGCGGGTTCTGCGCGATACCGACATGCAGGTGAAGTCGCTTGGCGTGGAAATAGAGCGCGACGAATTGCGCCGCGGTGATCTGGTCTTCTGGAAGGGTCATGTCGGCCTCATGGAAAACGAGGAAACGCTGCTCCACGCCAATGGGCATACGATGAATGTCGCTCGTGAAAATCTCGATGCGGCCATCGAGCGCATCGGCTGGCTTTATGAAAAGCCGACGGCTTTCCGCCGGCTGGAGGGCTGAGAAAGCCGTTTTCACGAAATCGTGCCTACCTCACCCTTTGTAGGAAGGTCGTCAACGGCCTACATCGGATGAAGGATGGTATGGGACCGGCATCGATGAAGACAAAAACGGCGACGAAATTGGCAGCGTTCCTGACGGCGGTTCTATTGAGCGCCTCGGCACAGGCGCAGACCGTTTACCAGAATGGCTTTGCCCCGGCACCCGATGCCTATGCGAACCTGCCGGGTGTCAAGGACCCGCGCACGCTGCAGCCCAAAGTCCGTTATACCTGCCATAGCGAACTTGGAACTACCGGATATTCCCGCGGCCCCTACCGCGATGTTTTCGGCAGCCGGGGACTTCCCGTTCAGGGTTATCGCTGCACGGATGAAAACGGTATTTCCAGCTTCGGGGGCAGAAATCCGGTCTCAAAGGACTGGTATCCCGGCATCAATCCCATCGACCCGACCTTCTGAGGTAAAGGGATTGAGCGCCTTCACCCGAAAAGTGCGGTACGCTTTTCGAAAAATCGGCTGCACGAGCAAAACTAAGGCCCTCTGCCGCCGCCGCTCTGGACTTGTTGTCGCTTTTTCAGATAAGTCTTTGCCATGACAGGTTGAGACCTGCCGAGGTGCGGGGTGACGTCGGGTCTCGGCCGATGTTGGGGAATGCGAGCATGACGAAGACCGATATAGCGACCCGTGTCCACAATCACACCTGGAAGCTCGATCCGATCGTTCGCAGCCTGATCGACACGGATTTTTACAAGCTCTTGATGTTGCAGATGATCTGGAAGCTCTATCCGGAAGTCGACGCGACATTTTCCTTGATAAACCGTACCAAGACGGTGCGGCTGGCCGAAGAGATCGACGAGATGGAGCTGCGCGAGCAGCTTGATCACGCGCGCACCCTGCGTCTCTCCAAGAAAGAAAATATCTGGCTCGCGGGTAATTCCTTTTACGGTCGTTCACAGATTTTCGAGCCGGAGTTCCTCTCATGGCTTTCGAGTTATCAATTGCCGGAATATGAGCTTTTCAAGCGTGACGGGCAGTATGAGTTGAATTTCCATGGCCGGTGGATGGACACGACGCTCTGGGAAATTCCGGCGCTGGCGATCATCAACGAGTTGCGCTCGCGCAGCGCCATGCGCTCGCTCGGTTATTTCACGCTGGACGTCCTTTATGCCAGGGCGAAGGCCAAGATGTGGGAAAAGGTCGAACGGCTGCGGGAACTGCCGGGCCTGCGCATTTCCGATTTCGGCACGCGCCGCCGCCACAGCTTTCTTTGGCAGCGCTGGTGCGTCGAGGCGCTGAAGGAAGGCATTGGACCGGCTTTCACCGGCACGAGCAATGTCCTGCTCGCCATGGATTCCGATCTCGAAGCCGTGGGTACCAATGCGCATGAATTGCCGATGGTGGTTGCAGCGCTTGCGCAGACGAATGAGGAACTGGCGGCCGCCCCCTATCAGGTTCTGAAAGACTGGAACCGGCTTTATGGCGGCAACCTGCTGATCGTGCTGCCTGATGCCTTCGGTACGGCTGCGTTTCTGCGCAATGCGCCGGAATGGGTGGCGGACTGGACGGGTTTCCGCCCAGACAGCGCGCCACCGATCGAGGGCGGCGAAAAGATCATCGAGTGGTGGCAGAAGATGGGCCGCGACCCGCGTAAGAAGATGCTGATCTTCTCCGACGGTCTCGATGTCAACGCCATTATCGACACCTACAGACATTTCGAAGGCCGGGTACGGATGAGCTTCGGTTGGGGCACCAATCTGACCAATGACTTTGCCGGCTGCGCGCCAAAAACCATCGCCAGCCTCAAGCCGATCTCGATCGTCTGCAAGGTCAGCGACGCCAATGGCCGGCCGGCGGTCAAGCTCTCAGATAATCCGCAAAAGGCGACGGGCGAGCCGGCCGAAGTGGAACGTTACCTGAAGTTCTTCGGCGAGGAAGACCACAAGGAACAGAAGGTTCTTGTTTGATAGAGACCGGGCGCTCCAATTGTCGAAGCGCCCGTGGAAGTGATTACTTCGCGAATTGATGTGCGATGTAATGGAAGATCGCCCGGATACCCTGCGCCTCGCCGCCGATCGACGAGTGATGCCTCTCGCTCAGCGACCAGCCGTAAATATCGAAATGCGCCCAGCGCTTGGTATTCGTCACGAAACGCTTGAGAAACAGGGCTGCGGTGATCGAGCCGGCCATACCGCCTGACGGCGCGTTGGTGATGTCGGCTGCCCGCGAGCGGATATCCTTGTCATATCCCATATAGAGCGGCATCCGCCACAGCGGGTCGTCGATATCGATGCTGGCTTCCGAGATGTCATGGGCCAGATCTTCGTCATCGGTATAAAAAGGCGGCAGATCCGGGCCGAGAGCGACGCGGGCGGCACCCGTCAGCGTCGCCATGTCGATCATCAGGTCCGGCGCATCCTCATCGGCATAGGCCAGCGCATCCGCCAGCACGAGACGTCCCTCCGCATCGGTGTTGTCGATCTGTACCGTCAGCCCCTTACGGCTTTTATAGATATCGCCAGGGCGGAAGGCATTGGAGGAGATGGAGTTTTCGACGGCTGGTACAAGCACACGAAGATCGACAGGCAGCTTCGCATCCATGATCATCAGTGCAAGGCCGAGAACATTGGCCGCACCGCCCATATCCTTCTTCATCAATGCCATGGAGGCAGCGGGTTTGATATCAAGACCGCCGGTATCAAAGCAGACACCCTTGCCGACGAGGGTGAGACGTGGATTGCCCTTTTTACCCCAGTTCATCTCAAGGAGGCGCGGCGCGCTTTCGCTCGCGCGGCCAACGGCGTGGATCAGCGGGAAGTTTTCCTTCAACAGATCGTCGCCGGTGGTGACGCTGACCTTTGCCTTATAGTGAGCGGCAAGGGCACGGAAGGCGATTTCAAGCTCGTCCGGTCCCATGTCATTGGCCGGTATATTGATGAGATCGCGGGCAAGGAAAACGCCGGCCAGAATGCGTTTGATCTCGCCGTCTTCCGCATCTTGCGGAATGAGAAGCTTTGCCCCGTTGGTCTTGGTGGTTCTGTATTTGTCGAAGCGATAGCTGCCGAGACCGAAGCCGAGCGCCAGGCGGTTGGCGGTCAGGGGCGCCGTTTCGATGTGCCATTCGCCTTCCGGCAGTTCACGGGCAAGTTTCCCGGTTATGAAGGGAATTTCGGATGGATTGCCGCCAAGCCCAAGAAGCGCGCCACCCAGCGAACCATCGGCGGAAGGCACGAGCAGGATGGCGCCTGCTTCCGCCTTGAACCCCGCCTTTTTCGCCCAGTCCAGAGCAACAGGATCGATGGCGCCCTGTTCGATATGGGCTGGCGTGACGGCAAAAACCGGCAAGGTGTTGCCGGCCTTTGAGCTGAAAGGGGTGGGGCGTTCGATGAACTGGTAGGGCGCCATTGTATGCTTCCGTTGGTGCACCGGCCCCGAAAATCGGGATGATTTTCGACAGGAACGATGCGCAGTTTCAAAGTGCCAGAGCGGCCTTTTGCGTCCTCTCGGACGCGGCGCTCCAGTGTCGTGAATCGGTGCGATTAACGCTCTGTTAGGGTTAACAGATTATTGCTTTAGTGAAAGTTGCGTCATGTGAGTCTGTCGTATGTCGGGCGCAAGATCGATCATTTTTGGGCGGGGGCGCTGCCATGACTGCTTTTTCTTTGGCTAAAACAGGCCGGACCGGGTTGCTGCGCGGAACCTGTCTGGTAGCGCTGGTTCTGGCCGTGTCCGGATGCGCGAGCACCAACAAGCCGGATCGCATGTCCACCGGTTCCATTCCCGCCGCCACCCGTTCTTATGACACGATGAACATGGACCAGCTGCGGCAGGCGGAAGAGACCGCCGGCAAGGCCTATGAACGCAGCCCCAAGGACAAGTCGGTCGGCATGAACTACGCCAGCGTTCTGATGATGACGGGCAAGAATACCCAGGCACTTGCCGTCATGCAGCAGATCGCCATCGCCAATCCGGCGGATCGCGATGTGCTTGCCGCTTATGGCAAGGCGCAGGCGGCTGCCGGCCAGCTGGAGCAGGCGCTTTCGACCATACAGAGGGCGCAGACCCCCGACCGACCCGACTGGCGGCTTTATTCCGCTGAAGGCGCCGTTCTCGACCAGCTGGGACGCTCGAACGAGGCGCGCTCGAGATACCGGCAGGCGCTCGACCTCAAGCCGAACGATCCAAGCGTGCTTTCAAACCTCGGCATGTCTTATGTCCTGTCGAGCGATCCCCGCACCGCCGAAACATATCTGCAATCCGCCATTTCGCAACCCGGCGCCGATAGCCGCGTTCGCCAGAACCTCGCGCTTGTGGTGGGTCTTCAGGGACGTTTCGCCGAAGCCGAGCGCATCGCGGTTCAGGAATTGTCACCGCAGCAGGCGCAGGCAAATCTTACCTATCTGCGCGCGATGCTCTCGCAGCAGAATTCCTGGCAGCAGCTGGCGAAAAAAGACGCAAAGCCCGCAGGCTGATAGGGTTAGGTATGGCCGCCCGTATGAGTGGACCCGCGATCTTGCCAGCCGGGATCGGAATATACCGCCGCGCAAAATGCCGGCGGTTTTTCTTTATTTGAACGTGTCCATAACCCGGATTATGGCCGGCCCGAGGATGACGGCGATGAGTACCGGCAGGAAAAATATGATCATCGGTACGGTCAGTTTCGGCGGCAACGCGGCGGCTTTCTTTTCGGCCTCGTTCATACGCTCGTCACGGCCTTCCTGCGCCAGAACGCGTAGCGCCTGAGCGAGCGGCGTGCCATAGCGTTCCGCCTGGATAAGCGCCTGCACCACGCTTTTGACACCATCCAGCTGTGTGCGCATACCGAAATTCTCAAGGGCGATGCGCCTGTCCTGAAGGAAGGAAAGTTCTGCTGTCGTCAGCATCATTTCCTCGGCGAGTTCAGGGGACTGCTCGCCCATTTCTTCCGCCACACGGCGCATCGCGGCTTCCATTGAGACACCGGATTCTATGCAGATCAGCATCAGATCCAGCGCGTCCGGCCACGCACGCTTGATCGACCCCTGTCGCTTCGTCATGGCGTTGGAAACGTAGATATTCGGCGCGTAAAAACCGATATAACCGAAAAGCAGGACAGCCATCAGCCTGACGACAAAAGCCTTGTCGGCGAGGTTTCCCAGGACGAAAACCCAGGTAAAAGCGATGGCAAGAAAGGCGAATGGCAGGACGAATCGCGCGGCGAGAAATGTGTTGAGCGCATTCTGTGAACGAAAACCCGCTGCACGCAGCTTGTTCATCGTATTCGCGTCGGCAAGTGCTTCCTGAAGATTGAACCTTTCGACGATGCGGCGCGCGGATTTGTTGTTGCTGCCGCGCAACGAGGTTTTTCCGTCTCTGGAGGTCGTTGCTAGCCGCTCGCGTTCGCGGCTGCGGATAACATCGCGTTCCGTCGACACCGCTTTCATCCGTTTGGCGAAGTCCTTGCGCTCGAAGAACGGCATGATGAGGGTGTAAAGGGTGGCAAAAACCGCAAGCGTGACCAGAATGGCAATGATCGTCTGCGGATCCGTCAGGCGGGAAACGAGATTTCCTGTCATGGCCCCGCCCTCAGATATCGAAATTGATCATTTGACGCATGATGAAAATGCCAATCAGCATCCAGATCCCGGATGCTCCGAGAATGATGTGCCCGCGCAAATCGCTGAAAAGCACGGACAAATAATCGGGCGACGTGAAGTGCACCAGCATCATGACGATGAAGGGCAGCGCGCCGATGATGACCGCCGAGGCTTTCGCCTCCATTGAGAGGGCATTCACCTTGGCTCGCATCTTCTTGCGGTCACGCAGGACTTTTGAAAGATTGGACAGCGCTTCTGAAAGATTACCGCCCGCCTGTGCCTGAATGGTGATGACGGTGCCGAAGAAACTGACCTCGAACAGCGGCATGGTCAGCATCATGCGCTCGATTGCCTGAGGAATGCTGATACCGACCTGCTGTGCATCGACGACCCGCTGAAATTCCGTTTTCACCGGCTCCTGGCCATCCGATGCGATCAATCGCACGGCATCGTTCAACGGCAGTCCGGACTTGATCGACCGACACATGACGTCCAGCGAATTGGGGAATTCCTCCAGGAATTTTTTCTGCCGCCGCTTGAGAAGAAAGGCCAATACCCATCGTGGTAGCCCCAACCCGACGACCACTCCTATAAGCAGAGCGATAAGCGGCGACAGACCATAAAGAATTGCTATGATACCGGAGACAAAAGCTCCACCTGCGCTCAGCAGGTGGAACTGCCGGATTGAAAGCTGCAGGCCAGCCTGAACCAGTTTGTCACGCAAACTGACATTCTTTGTCCTTTTTGCCTTTTCATTTTGTTTCTTTTCCATTTCCCGCAGGCTGTCCTGCATGGATTTGCGGCGTTTTCCGAGTTCCTGAACACGATCGCGCGCAGCTTTGATATTAGCGTGATCCGTTTCAGCGGCTTTCACCCGCTTGAAGCGGCTGGTGGTCTTTTTTTCGACCTCTATCTGCTGGAAAAGGAAGGCGTAAGCCAGCGCTCCTGCCGAAATAGCGACAAGTACGGCCAGTAACAGGATTGTCGGGTCCATGGCAGTCGCTTTCCCTTAAGATGTCTTTTCCATTTCATCGAGCGCGGCCGCCAGACGTTTTTCTTCGCCATAATAGCGTGCGCGATCCCAGAAATGCGGTTTGCTGATGCCGGTCGATACATGCCTGCCGATCAGCTTGCCGCTCGCATCTTCGCCTTCGATTTCGTATCGCATCAAATCCTGGGTAACGATGACGTCGCCTTCCATGCCGATGACTTCGGTGATCTGCGTTATCCGGCGGGAGCCGTCGCGCAGGCGCGCCGCCTGAACGACGATATCGATCGATCCCGAAATGATTTCGCGCACCGTTTTGGCTGGCAGGGTAAAGCCGCCCATGGCAATCATGGATTCGATACGGCTGAGGCATTCGCGCGGCGTGTTGGCGTGCAGCGTCCCCATCGAGCCGTCGTGGCCGGTATTCATGGCCTGAAGCAGGTCGAAAACCTCCGGTCCGCGCACTTCGCCGACGATGATGCGTTCTGGGCGCATACGAAGGCAGTTCTTGACTAGATCGCGCATGGTGATCTCGCCTTCACCTTCGATGTTCGGCGGGCGGGTTTCCAGGCGCACCACATGCGGCTGCTGCAATTGCAGTTCGGCGGTGTCCTCACAGGTGATGACACGTTCGTCCTTGTCGATAAAGCTCGTCAGGCAATTGAGAAGCGTGGTCTTGCCCGAGCCGGTACCGCCGGAGATGACGACGTTGCAGCGAACGCGGCCGATGATCTTGAGCAAGGTCGCGCCTTCGGGCGTGATTGCGCCGAAGCGCACCAGCTGGTCAAGCGTCAGCTTGTCCTTCTTGAATTTTCGGATCGTCAGCGCTGGCCCGTCGATGGCGAGCGGTGGCGCAATGACGTTGACACGCGATCCATCCGGCAGGCGGGCGTCGCATATTGGGCTCGATTCATCTACACGCCGGCCGACCTGGCTGACGATACGCTGGCAGATGGACAGCAACTGGCCATTGTCACGAAAGCGGATGTCGGATTCGATGGTCTTGCCGCCGACTTCGATGAAGGTCTGGCCGGATCCGTTAACCATGATATCGGCAATATCGTCGCGGGCTAGAAGTGGCTCCAGCGGGCCGTAACCGAGAACGTCATTGCAAATGTCTTCGAGCAATTCTTCCTGCTCGGCAATCGACATGGCGAAATTCTTGATCGTGATGATATCGTTGACGATATCGCGAATTTCCTCACGTGCGCTCTCCGCGTCGAGCTTGGCGAGCTGCGAAAGGTCGATCGTATCGATAAGCGCTGAGAAAACCTGGCTCTTGGTATTGTAATAATCTTCCGTGCGCGCACGTTTTTTCTGCGGCGACTGCGATGTTGCCTGTGCCTGTCGCGTTGCGGGCGACTGGCCAGGTTCCAAAGTGTCGATTGTAGAAGGCCGAGGCTCGGCTGCCACCGCTGCCTGCATGGGTACAGCTGCGGCCAAATCCGGCTTTGTGCTTTTGGCTGGGCCTTCAGACCCGCGTTTTCCGAACATCGGCGTTTCCGTCTAAAGGCGCAGAGGTAAACCCTATTTGCGCTTGAGAATATTCTTGAGTTTGTCCAGACCCCCGCGTCTGCTTTTGCGCAGCACGGTGCGGCCTGTAATCGTATGGGCGATCTGCGAGAAAGTTTCTGCGATCTGGGATTTTTCATCCATCTCGCTGATCATGCGCCCGCTATTGGCGGCATTGCCGAACAGCTGGGTATCGAATGGGATGATTGCGATGGGCTCGATTTCCAGTGGCTCGAGGAAATCTGCCGGGGCAATCTCCGGCCGTTTCGGCACGCCCACCTGATTGAGAATGAGGTGTGGCAACTTGTCATTGGGTCGCAGTTTTAACAGAGCGTCGAACAGGTTCTTCGTGTTGCGCAGATTTGCGAGGTCAGGAACGGCCGTAATCACCACTTCATCGGCTTCCGCAAGGACTGCTCGCGTCCAGTCGCACCATTGGTGGGGAAGGTCGAGGACTGCGACAGGGGCGCTGCGCTGCAGAACCTCGAGAATCGGCAGAAAAGCCTGACGATCGAGATCATAGGTCCTGTCGAGAAGCGACGGTGCTGCCAGAAGCGACAGATGGTCGGAGCATTTCGTCAAAAGACGGTCGAGAAACACCTCGTCCAGCCGTTCCGGTGAAAACACGGCTTCAGCCATGCCCTGGGCAGGATCCTGATCGAAATCGATATTGGCCGTGCCATAGGCGAGGTCCATGTCGGCCAAGATGGTTTCGGTGGAAAACAGCGTGGATATGCCGAAGGCGCAATTATGCGCGATTGTCGAGGAGCCCACCCCGCCTTTTGCGCCGATGAAGGCAATATTGCGGCCGAGCGGCTCCGCCTCCGGATCGACGAAGATCGTCGCGATCGAGGCTAGCAGATCGGCCATGCTGACCGGGGCGACAAGATATTCGGAAATGCCGTTACGGATGAGATCGCGATAAAGCGTTATGTCATTGTGTCGGCCGATGATGATGACGCGAGTGGTGGGGTCGCAAACCTCCGCCAGGGGGGCGAGATCATCCAGCAGCGAAGCGGGTGCGCTTGCCGTCTCCAGAATGATGAGATTGGGCGTGGGCGAAGCGGAAAACATCGTGGCTGCCGCGTTGATGTCCCCCTTGGTCACCCGAAGGGTCACCTTGCTCATGCGCCTGTCGCCGGACAATGCGTCCATGACGCCCTGCATATTGTCGCTGACACAGAAGGCATGGACGGAAATGCGGGGCAGGGGCCGCAGGCGATCCATATCCCCGACGCGAACGGGCGCTTCGGCGTCTGTGCCGCTGTTTGATTTGATGTCGTATTCTACAGCGCTCATCGTCTATCCTGCCGTAACAAATGGTGGAACCGCATCAGTCCGTCGTCGCCGTCGTGCTCTTGCCGCGATAGGCGTCAATGACCACCGCGCGACGCTCGGCATCGATCGGACTCATGCCCCGCGGGCCGACCAGATCCATGGGATTGGCAACCTGCGCGGCGAGATTGCTCTGCGAAGCGCATCCAAAATTGTACCAGTTCTTGTTGGCGAAGGTATTGTCCGAAAGGTCTTCGGGCCACTGGCCGCATTGCCCGGTCATTGCGGTGACGGCAACGTAACTCAGGCGGATGGGGGCGGCATCGCCATTCGGGGACGCCGAATAACGTGTTTCCATGATTTTGCCCGAGGGTACGCCGGCGCCGGAAAGCGTCGAGCGGATCTGCTTCGCCATTCTTGAGGCCGCTGCCGAATTGGCCGATCCCGACGGCGTCTGAATATTGATGATACCGGTCGACATGGACGCATAATTCTGGGCGAAACCACGCACGTTATCCGCCACTGCGGTGGTCAACCGGCTGTCGCCCGCCGAAACCGGAATATCCAGCGAGTGCTCCGCTTCCGACAGGGTGATCGGATGGCGTGTGCGATAATCATCGGGAATGGCATTGGTCGTAAGCGGATCGCGCGCGCAGCCTTGCAGCAGGCCGGCGGCGAGCGCAACCATGGAGATGAGACCGGCCCGTCTGAGGAAGGAAGAGGAAGTTATTTCCGGCATGACGTTTCCTGCCCTGACCGGGCTTGCTCTGAAGAGGAGATTTCGCGCGCGTGTCGTCATTTGTAGATGAACCCCACTGATCCCTGATAGGGCGCTGCCTGGACCTGGTCTTTGCGGCCATAGACCTTGTTGACGCGGTTCATGAAATACATGGCGGCATCGTTTTCCGGGTTGAAGTTGTCATCCGGCCGGGCGATCTGGTTGCGCGCAACGGGCCGCACCAGATAGGGCGTCGCGATGATGACCAGTTCCGTTTCGTTGCGGATAAAGTCCTTGCTGCGGAAAAGCGTGCCGAAAATCGGGATTTTCGACATGCCCGGCAGTCCGGACATGGCCTGGCGGACATTGTCTTGAACAAGACCTGCGATCACGATCGATCCGCCGGACGGAAGTTCGACTGTTGTGGAGGTTTCGCGCTTGCGAACTGACATATAGGTCGAGCCGGGAATGTTCCGCCCATAGTTGCCGGTTACCACATTGCCTTCATAGGTTGGCTCGGAGACATTGGTCTCGATTTTGAGACTTATTCTTCCCGGTGAAAGCACCACTGGTTTGAAATTCAAGGTGATACCGTAGTCGACTGTTTCCGTTTCGCGGGTGATCGTCGGAGTATTTGTATCTTTGTCGAGCGTAACTTCCTGGGTTCCGGCGATCCGGAAATCTCCCCCCACATAGAACTTGGCCTGTTCGCCGGAGATGGCGGTAAGACTAGGTTCTGCAAGAGTGCGAACGACGCCAGCCTGCTCCATGGCATTGAGATAGGAGGCAAAGTTCAGCGAGCCGGAACCGATCGAACCGCTGGCTATTTTAGACGCAGTGCTGATTGCATTCCCGAGGTTGGACGGATTTGAGAACTCAAAGCCGTTACTGCTTGTCGAACTGCCGATGGAGCCATTGAAGCCGAGTTGTTTCAGCACCTGCCGGCTGACTTCGGCGACAGTCACCTTCAGCGTTACCTGATCCTCGCCCTCGATCGTCAACATGTTGACGATTTGCGATACTTGGCGTCTTTCCGCAAAAATCGCCGCATCTCCACCATTGTCGCCGCCGGTGAGCGATATATTACGCGTGGTGGCTTCCCCACCCTTAAGAAACGCGTCGGCAAGCTGCACGGCACGCGCAGAATCCTGCGGCGTGCGCACAGAGCCGGTGAGAACGATGTTGTCCGAAACGATTTCCACCTTGATATCCGACTCGGGAATAAAACGGCGGATATTGGCCTCGAGACCGGAGATGTCGCGCTCTACTTCAAGGTCGAGGCTGACGATTTCGCGACCGCCCTCACCGAAAATGAAAATATTGGTTTGCCCCACCGTTTTTCCGAAGAGGTAAATTCGTTTGGAGGTGCGTGTCACGGCATCGGCAAGGCTTGGATCCGCAACGAGAATGTCGTGCGCATCCTCAGGCAGATCAATCACCAATGCCTTGTTGAGGCCGAGCTTCAGGCGTTTGCGGATGCCTGAACCGCTCTCGGTGATCCGGACGATACTCGCACTTTGTGCCGCGGCTTCGCCAAGGCGCATAAATTCAGGCGAATGCGGGCCTGGAATGCCTGAAAAAGCCACGCAGAATGCAAGTCCGCCCAGCATCGATGAACGCAGGTGTTTTTTAACACGCTTTGCCATGAACCCCCCGGTCATTGTGATGCTCCTTGACTGCCCTTGACGATCGACCCGGATTTGATCACCTGGATTTCCGGTTGACCGGAGCCGCCGTTCAGAAGGTAACCCGCTGAAAGCGTATCGTTTTCCTGCGCGTCGGCGATCGAGCGCAACGCAAGGGTGAGGCGATCCGCCATCTGCTGCGCCACCGTTATGATTTTTGCCTGTTCTGGGGTCAGCTCCAGAGTTGCAGTCGCACCGACGACGGCGGAGATGCCGTCTTCGCCTTCCTTGATCTGTTGGTCGATTGCTAGAACCCGGACATTGTTCAAAACGTTCTCGGTCAGGAAATTGCCGTTATCGCCCTTGCGAGCCATGATGACATCGACCCGGTCATTCGGCAGCACGAAACCGCCGGCGCCGGTGGAGACGGAAATTTCCGTGGCGACGGCGCGTTTGCCTGCCGGCAGAAGTGAAGACATGATGCGGGTGCTGGAATCGACGACCTTTTCCGGTCGCACCGGTTCGCCTTCGAACAAGGGCAACCGCACGACGGCACCGGTGAGTTCGGTGATCGCGTTCGGATTTTTCGTTTCGGTTATGAAGTTATCGACGACATTGCCCTGCGGCCACGGTGTCCAGCGCATCGAACTATCGTTCAGGCGGCTACCGACGGGCAAATTGACCGAGGAAACGAGAACATTGACCGTCGGCTCCTTCTGGATGATCGTTTCCGCTTTTTCGATGACCTGCTTTGCGCCGGAAATCTGCATGGCGACGAGACCGGCAAGACCGGCAGCGACCAAGGCAACGGATAGAATAACGATACGCGACGGTTTCATGCTCGATCCTTGAGGGAATCAGGTTGTTCTCCCCTCAGGATGGCGCGTGATTGGTATAATTATAGTTAATATTGTGCTTGGATTTGTGGTTAACGGGTCTTTAATCCGTCAGCGCTGTGACTTGTTCAGGAAAGACTGGCGATGGCGGCTTTTACAAGCGGCGCGTCACCGTAGGTTAACAGTCCGGCAGCAGCGATGCCGATACCATAGGGAATTTTCTTTGCTACCATCAGGGAATCTGGGATGGGAATGCCGACGGCCATAATCTCCTGCGAGCGCGAGCGCAAAAGCAGTATGCCAATTGTCAACACGCCACCGATGATGGTCACTGCGAGCAGAAACTCTATCAGCGAGGAGTTGAATCCGTACCAGACTGTCGCGGCGGTCAGCAATTTTGCATCTCCGCCGCCCATTGAGTTAGCTGCGAAAAGTGCAAAGCAGGCCAAAAATACTGCTGCGGCGGCTGCAATGCTCATTGCGAAAACCTGCCAATCCATACCCGTAAATGGTGCAACTACTATGAAAGAAAACAGCAATATAAGCGGTATTCTGTTTGGTATGGTCATGCTGAATAAATCATTCAGCGCAGCAAACGCGAGGCACAAAGGCAAAGTCAGAAAAATTGCTGCTACGACCATTGGATCAATTCCACAAAGGGTTTCCCTGCATGGGTGGCAACCAGTGCGAGGAGGATGCCAACAATACTAAGACGGCCACCCCTTTAAGAGTGGCCATCAAAAGACGTCTTGCAGCTATTACAGCCCCGAGTTGGTTTTGGCGTCCGTCATTTTCGCACCAATGTTAACGAAAAGCGCCTTGATTTGAGTGCCGACGGTCGTGGCACCACCAACGATTGCAACGGAAATAAGCGCTGCGATCAGGCCGTATTCAATTGCCGTGGCGCCGGATTCGTCCTTGAGGAAACGAGCGAAAATCTTGGTCATGAGTATCTCCTAACTCTTGTTTGGTTCAGCACGCCGACAACTGTTTTCCGTTGTTCGGTTGCGTTCAAACTACAGCCGAGCGATTTCCAACCACTTAAAAAAAATCCTTAATCCAAAGTAAATGGCATGATGAGTTTCTCTTGGTAAACAAAGGCAAAAAGTATTGTGCATATTTTTATATTTGCTGATAAACAAATATATTCCGCCGCAAGGGATTTCCCATTTTTGGAAACCTGCTCCCTCAATGGGACATATATGTTCAATTTTGATGCGGGCCGGCGAAGGCGGACAAAGACTTCAGCCGCGCATGGTTACCGCCCGCGCCACGCATTTTCGCCATTTAACGCTTCATTCACTAAAACCGCGCATTCTGCGACGCAGTAAAGTGCGGGTAATGAACAAGGGCCAAACGCGTGTCATCCGGAAAACTGGCGAAAATTGTGGTCGGCTTGTCCGTCATTATGGGAGGCTCGTCGCAATCTGTTTTCGCCCAGGAAGACATATTGCGCGTTTCGATGAACCACGCCCGTGTTCTCCGTCTCGATCGTCCCGTCAGCAAGGTTATTGTTGGCAATTCGAAAGTTGCCGATGCCACGGTCGCCGATGCCACGACCATTGTGCTAACTGGCCGCAGTTTCGGAACGACAAATCTCGTGCTTCTTGATTCCGATGGAAATCCGATCGTCGACGAGCGCATTCTCGTCTCCATCGATGAAGGCAATACGGTTCGCGTTTTCCGCCAGACGGAACGAACCGTGCTTTCCTGTACGCCGAATTGCGAACAACATTCGCAAAACAGCGGCGACAAGGATTCTCAGCCGTAAGCTCGGCGAAGCCAAATGAGCATTCACATATAATGATTTTGCATGAGGAAACGGCAGGTTTTTTGTCGACGTGACAAATGCTGCGTTCCCGCAGGCGGCAATCATTTTTTTGGGGAAACGGCAGCCAAGAGTCTCATCAGATCGAAAAAACACAACATGCTCTCCTGCGTTTCGCGGAAGGCCTGCATGTTGCTGTTTTTTCGTCTAAGTCATTGATCTGGCTAAGATCAAAAAAGGAATGGTGCCCAGAAGAGGACTCGAACCTCCACACCCTTTCGAGTACCAGCACCTGAAGCTGGCGCGTCTACCAATTCCGCCATCTGGGCGACGGAGAGCGATGTACGAGGGCAGCCGCCCGGTGTCAACAGACTTTTTGAACTTTTATGACGATCATTGATTTTAAAGGGAAAAAACTTGGTTGGAGGCTGTTGAAACATGTCGCCGGGTCAGGTGTCGAGCCCGTCATGCTTCGTTCTGTCCACATGGCCGAGGTCGCGGTCCGGATCGATGATATCGCGGATTCTCTGTTTGAGCTCTTTTGGGCCGGGAAAACCGCCATCGCGTTTGCGTTCCCATATGATGGTGCCGTCCACGGTGATCTCGAACAGACCGCCGGTTGAGGGGATGAGGCTGACTTCGCCGACATCAGAAGCGAAGGTTTGCAATATCTCCTGTGCCATCCAGCCCGCGCGCAGCAGCCAGTTGCATTGCGTGCAATAGCGAATGGTTATGCGCGGCTTGGTGTCGGTCATGATCAGGTCTCCTTCAAAGCCCGGTCACGATAATGTCAACTATAACACTCATGTTTTTACCCGGCGCGTTCTTGTTCTTATCACGGAGCTTTGCGAACAGATAAGCCATCGAAGGCTGAAACGTGGAGATCCTATGGCCCAGTTCGACAATAACCGTCAGCGTCTTTTCGTTCCTGCTGTCGCACCGCTTTATAATGCGGCACATGATCTGGTGGAGACCATTTTGCGCGTTGCGGCGGGTGTTCTTCTTGTCACCCATGGTTTTGGCAAGATCGCCAACCCTTTCGGTGCGGTCGGCATGGTGGAAAGCCTTGGCTTTTATCCCGGCGTGTTCTGGTCGCCGCTTCTGGCCGCCACAGAGTTTTTCGGCGGCATTCTGGTGGCGATCGGCCTCTTCACGCGGCCTGCCTCCTTCGCGGCCATGATTGTCCTGCTGGTAACGGTCTATTTTCACGGCATCGTAAAGGCGGAAGGTCTGGGTGGCGCAGAAAAATCGATTCTCTGGGCGGCCATCTTCCTGTTTTTCGCCGTTCGTGGCGGCAACCGGCATTCCGTCGACGCAAAGATGTCCCGGGAATTTTAAGGATTACCGGCGGGGCTGGCCTGGCATCGCCCCGCCGTCGTTTTATGCCTCTTGAAAATCCGTTTTTCTCGTGGTGAAGCTTGGATTTGATCGGCAACTGCGCTGATTGGGTTTTCCGTCATCATCAAGAGGCCGCATGCGCGTTGTAATTATCGAAAACATGGCGGGCACGCCGCACGGACAACTCGGCGTCGCACTGGACGAGGCAGGTGTGGAAACGCACATTATCCGCGCCTATGCGGGCGAGCCTCTTCCCGTCAGTGCGGGTGAGCATGATGCGCTCATCGTTCTGGGTGGTGAGCAGAATGCCCTCGATGACGCACTTTATCCCTATCTTCCAGACCTTGCGCATTTGATGAAAGCCTTTGGTGATGCCGATAAGGCCGTGATGGGCGTGTGCCTTGGCAGCCAGCTGCTGGCGCGCGCCTATGGGGGAGAGAATATTCTCTCCGGCCCGCCTGAATTCGGTTGGGAAGATGTATCGCTGACGGAGGACGGCGTATCCGATCCACTATTGGCTGGGCTGGATGGCATATTCCCGATTTTTCAATGGCATCGCGATACGTTTACGCTTCCGCCGGGCGCGATACGGCTGGCAACCAATGAAGCAACGCGAAATCAGGCCTTCCGTCTAGGTCGGGCGGTTTATGGAACCCAGTTCCATTTCGAAGCATCCACCGCCGTCGTGGACAGCTGGTGCGAGGCCTTCCCGGCGTCGGTCGAAAAAATGGCGCCCGGCTGGCTGGAAAAATACAGCGACCACCGCGGCGCGCGCGCAGCTATGGCTGATGCGGCCGGTCTGGAAATTGCACGCGCCTGGGTGCGACTCATTTAAGCGGATTATTTTCGTTGTTAACGTGACCAAGGGCGATCAGGTTTTGGTCGTTTCGCCATCATCAGCAAGGAGATGTGAAGAACATGTATAAATTTGAGATTTATCAGGATAAGGCTGGCGAATATCGTTTTCGCTTCAAGGCATCCAACGGTGAAACGATGTTTTCGTCGGAAGGATACAAGGCAAAGGCCTCGGCGGTCCATGCGATCGAGTCGATCAAGAAAAACTCTCCCGGTGCCGATACCGTTGATCTGACCACCATGACGGCCTGATCCTCGCCGCCCCGTGAGAACTCGAAGTATTTTGTCTGCCAGAAATGACAGGCGCATTGGCAGGTGCCGGCGTAAAGATAAGATTCAGTCTTTTTTGATAATCTTCCGTTAGCAATTGTATTTCGAGGTCTCCGGGCGGCGTCAGAGCGCCCCCGATTTGTTTTGCGTACGGGTTCTCATGCGATCATCGGCTGTGCCAGCACTTTTCTTCGGTTGCCTTTTGTTAGGTGGCTGCACCAGTTCCGGGCCGGAAAGCCTGGTGGCTGGCTTGCCCTCGAAGGAGACGACGAGTTCGGTCACGCCATCGGCACCCGTGCCGCGGGCAAGTGTCGGCACGCAGGCCATCGCCGCCCAGCCACGGCAGGAAGTGCTGGCATGGGGGGGGCCGGTGCCTGAAGAGCCAAAAGCCTTTTCCGCTGTCACTCCAAAAGCATCCCTGCTTCAGAATGCGCCTGAAATCGGTTTACCCGCGCCTTCGCAGGCGGGAATGGTGCGGCCGGCGGAGCGCCCGATGGTTCGCGAAATGGAGCGTCCGGTGCAATTGGCGATGGCGGCCGCCCCGGCAGCGGGCGCCGGCGCACAAATCCGCTCGCGTATTTTCCGCTCCAGTTTCAGCGATGCCAAGCCAATCAATTTCGGCCGCGTTCAGCCGCGCCATTTTCAGGTTCACGGCGTGGATGTATCCCGCTGGCAGGCAAATATAAATTGGCCACAGCTGCGCACCCGCGGCGCCAATTTCGCCTTCATCAAGGCGACGGATGGCGGCGATCACCTTGATCCGATGTTCCGCACCAACTGGCAGCGCGCGAAGGAAGCGGGTATCCGCCGCGGCGCCTATCACTTCTTTTATTGGTGCCGCAATGCCGGCGAGCAGGCGGACTGGTTCATTCGCAACGTCCCGCGCGATCCCGATGCGCTGCCGCCGGTGATCGACGTGGAATATAATGGCGAATCCAGCTGCAAGATGCGTCTTTCCCGCGAGCGCGTTCTGGAAAAGATGCGCGTCTTCATGAACAAGCTCGAGCGCCACTACGGACAGCGTCCGATTATTTATACCGCACCTGATTTTTACAAGGACAATCTCACCGGCGAATTCCAGGATTATCCCTTCTGGCTGCGCGCTGTCGCCCAGCATCCGTCCGTGGTCTATCCCGGTCGCAAGTGGCTGTTCTGGCAATATTCCGGCTCCGGCCTCTCGCACGGTGTCGACGGCCGTATCGATCTCAATGTCTTTAATGGCAGCGAGGACGCATGGCATCGCTGGATCGACCGCCGTTCAAGCTGATCCGGGCGGGTGTCAGCGCGCGAATTTTCTGGCCCCGGCAACGCACAGCACTACCACAAGCGTAACCCCGATCATGGCAGGGCTCACCTCCTCATGCAGCAGGGTTGCTGCAAGCGCCAGCCCGAAGAATGGCTGCAGCAATTGCAATTGGCCTACAGCGGCAATGCCGCCGAGCGCCAGCCCGCGATACCAGAAGATGAAGCCGATCAACATGCTGAACAGCGACACATAGGCAAGGCCGCCCCAGGCCTGCGGATCGATGCCGGCAAGCGTTTCCGGTCCGGTGAAAAAGGCAAGCGGCAACATCACCGGCAGCGAAAGAACGAGGGCCCAGGAAATAACCTGCCAGCCGCCCAGCTTACGCGACAGAGCGGCACCCTCCGCATAACCCAGCCCACAGACGATGATCGCGCCCAGCATCAGGAGATCGCCGGCAAGCGAAGCCCCCACTCCGGCTGAGAGTGAATTCGACAGTGAAAAACCTGCCACGAGAGCACTGCCCAGGCAGGAAAACAGCCAGAAAGCGGGGCGGGGACGTTCGCCACCCCGCAACACGGCGAAGACCGCGGTTGCGAGCGGCAAGAGCCCGACGAACACGATGGAATGCGCCGATGTCACGTGACGCAGTGCCAGCGCCGTCAAAAGTGGAAAGCCCACCACCACGCCCAGCGAGACGATGAAAAGCGATGTCATATCGTTCCGTGCCGGGCGTTTTTGCTGGAACAGCAACAGCAGGCCGAGCGCCAGAATGCCGGCAATGCTGGCCCGGGCAACGGTCAGGAACACCGGATCGAAATCCGTCACCGCAACGCGCGTCGCGGGCAGCGAACCGCTGAATATCACTACGCCGATAAGGCCGTTCAGCCAGCCGCTTGTCGTCTTGTCCATTGTCATCTCCTGCATTTTGCTTTCTTGATCCGGAACGGCTGGCAGGAACAGCAACAGTCATATACAATTTCAATAAACTGTTATGGTTGATGGCCCAGTACGGATGGAGAGTGATTTGAACGAGCAGGTTGTTCCCGTCACGCGCATGGCGCCCCGAACAGGCATGCAGCCCGGAACACGCATAGAGAGAGTAATGGCGAGCATCCGCCAGCGCATCGTCTCGCGCAGCCTTGTGCCGGGCGCGCGTTTGCCTTCGGTGCGGGCGCTGGCAAAGACGATGCAGGTTTCCACCTCCACCGTTGTTGAAGCCTATGACCGTCTGGTGGCGGATGGCACGATAGTTTCGCGTCCGGGCTCCGGGTTTTTTGTGGCGGGCCCGCTTGCGCCGTTATCTCTGGCCGATATTGAGCCGCGGCTGGACAGGGCGGTGGATCCCTTGTGGGTGTCGCGGCAGGCGCTGGATGAGGCCTCGGTCCTTGCCAAGCCCGGTTGCGGTTGGCTTCCCGCATCGTGGATGCCGGAAGAAGCGTTGCGGCGGGCAATGCGGGGGCTTGCCCGTGCGGATGCTGCCCTGCTGACGGATTATGCGAGCCCCATGGGATTGCTGCAACTTCGCCAGCTTCTGTCGCGCAGGCTTGCCGAACATGGGGTACAGGCGGGTGCCAGCCAGATCATGCTCACCGATTCCGGCACGCAGGCAATCGACCTTCTCTGCCGCTTCCTGCTGCAGCCGGGGGATGCGGTGATTGTCGACGACCCCTGTTATTTCAATTTCCATGCCCTGCTTCGCGCACACCGCGTCAAGGTCATCGGCGTGCCTTACACTCCAACCGGGCCGGACCTGCCGCTGTTCGAGCAGGCGCTGAAAGAACACCAGCCGCGTCTTTATATTACCAATTCCGCGATCCATAATCCGACCAGCGCCAGACTTTCCGCCGTTACCGCCCATCGGCTGCTGATGCTGGCCGAACAGGCGGGACTGACCATCATCGAAGATGATATTTTTGCCGATTTCGAAACACAGGCGGCACCACGGCTGGCTGCTTTCGATGGTCTTGACCGTGTTGTCCAGATCGGCAGCTTTTCAAAAACCCTGTCTGCTTCCGTGCGGTGCGGTTTCATTGCAGCACCTGTGGCATGGGTGGAAGCGCTGACCGACCTCAAGATTGCTACAGCTTTCGGCGGCGCGCATTTTTCAGCGGCGCTGGTGCTGTCGCTTTTGACGGATGGCAGTTACCGCAAACATGTCGAGGCGCTTCGACTGCGCCTTGCGGCGGTGATGCCGGAGGCGTCGGCACGTCTGAAGTCGATTGGATGCGTGCCCTGGATCGAGCCGCAGGCGGGCATGTTTTTATGGTGCCGCCTGCCGAACGGGGTGGATGCGGGCGATGTGGCGCGCCGCGCGCTTGCGCAGCAGGTGGTGTTGGCACCCGGCAATGTCTTCAGCTCCTCGCAGAACGCATCCAGTTTCATGCGTTTCAACGTATCGCAAATGGGCAGCCCGCAGACCATGACGGTGCTGGCGGATGCACTCCGGGAGGCGGCCGGTAGCCGCCCGTTCTGAAGGCACAGGGATGAATCGGAACAAAATCGCGTGAACACCGTTTTCTCCGCAGAGTGAAGAGGAGAAATACCATGACATTCGATCCCAACAACCCGCGCCCGGACCGCGATCTTCGTCCGGAACTGAATATCAGCAATGAGCCTCCTGCCCGGACCTCGTCGTCCTGGGTGCCGTGGCTGGCGATCATCGTCGTCGTGCTGGTGGGCGTTTTCGCCTGGTCGCAGATGAGCGGCCCGACCACCGATCCGGCCACGACATCGTCCACCACGCCGCCCGCGGTCACGGATCAGGCACCGGCACCCATGGCGCCGACTGCACCGGCAACACCGCCGGCAAACAACACGGCCCCGGCAAGCCCGAATACGGGTGGCACTCAGACCCAGCCGTAATGGGCTGACTAAAATGAAAAAACCGTCTGCCTTCGGGCAGGCGGTTCTTTCATGGATGCAATCAGCGTCTTTTCGCCTTTAGAGCTGTTCCATCGCCGAGGGGTTATTGGACACTTTGGACCAGCGGGCGATCGATTCTTCCGCCAGCGCTGCAAGCGTTATGCTTCCAAAGCGGGACAGGAGGATGTTCTCAGCCTCTTTCATGGCATCAAAAAGGGCCTCGTTGACCGCCTGTTCGATAACGCAGTTGGGATTGTCGCCCGCCAGACCAATGGAAAACAGCTCCGGTGCACCGAGCGCCCGGTAAATATCAAGCAGCGTGATCTCGCTGAGCGGTCGCGCCAGGACCCAACCGCCGCCATGGCCCTTTTCCGATGAGACATAACCATGCTCTCGCAGGCCCGCCATGGTTCTGCGCACCACGACAGGATTGGTCTGCAGCATGGCCGCGATGCTTTCGGAGGTCGCCGCTCTCTCGTGTTTCTCCATATGGATCAGAATATGCAGCACCCTTGAAAGGCGCGTATCGTGTCTCATTGCGCAAGCCCATTTGTTTTTTGCAACGCTATCAGTTCCGAACTGACGTAACAATATAAGTTGCATGACCCTTGACTCGAAAAATCACGTAACAATATAAGTATCGTGAAAATGAACGGGCGCTTCCTGCCCGGTCTTGAACGATAGGTGCATCATGAAATTCGACGTCATCATCATCGGCGGCAGCTATGCCGGTCTTTCCGCCGCCCTGCAGCTGGGCCGCGCCAGAAAGAACGTTCTTGTTGTGGATGCCGGTAAAAGAAGGAACCGTTTTGCCAGCCATTCCCATGGTTTTCTTGGTCAGGATGGCAAGGCGCCGGGCGAGATCGTCGCCGAAGCGCGCCGCCAGATCGAGCGCTATCAGACAATAGAATGGGCAGAAGGCAGGGTGACCGATGCCGAGGGGTCTTTTGGCGATTTCGCCGTCGAGATCGATGGTCATCACCGCGAAAGTGCCGCCCGGCTCATCCTTGCCATGGGCGTTACCGATGAGCTGCCCGACATAACCGGGCTGAAAGAGCGCTGGGGCTCTTCGGTCTTTCATTGCCCCTATTGCCATGGTTACGAACTCGATCAGGGAAAAATCGGCGTTATTGCGGCTTCACCCATGGCTATTCATCACGCCCTGATGCTGCCGGACTGGGGGGCGACGACTTTCTTTACCAATGGCATATTCGTGCCGGATAGGGATCAGGATGCGCTTCTGTCCGCCCGTGGTGTCCGTGTGGAAAAAGACCGTATCGCGGAAATTGCCGGACATGCGGATGTCGTTCTGTCCGACGGCCGCAGCATTGCGCTCGCTGGCCTTTTCACCCAGCCGAAACTGCGGATCACCTCGGACTGGATCGGAAAACTTGGCTGCGCCGTGGAGGAGGGGCCCATGGGATCGAGCATCGTGATTGATGCCATGAAACAGACCACCGCCCGTGGCGTCTTTGCCTGCGGTGATGTTGCAAGGCCGGCAGGCACGGTCGCCCTTGCGGTGGGCGACGGTGCCATGGCAGGTGCTGCGGCTCACCGGTCGATCCTGTTTCCGGAATGATCAGTTGGAGGCGAGGCTCAGCCAGCGCCCGGGCGGCATGCCAAAGGCGTTCTTGAAATGCCGGGTAAAATGCGCTTGATCGGCAAACCCGCAGGCAAATGCCGTTTCAGCAAGGCTGGCGCCGGCCCGCATCATCTCCTTGCATTTTTGCAGCCGCCGCATGATGAGATAACGATGCGGGCTGGTTCCCAGAAGGCCGCGGAAATGCCGGAAGAGCGTAAAGCGGTCGAGCCCGCTTATTCGCTCCAGTTCCTCTGAACCAACAGTGTCGGCACTGTTCTCCAGCAGATAGTCCCGACACCGCAGAACGGCGCCCCGGTCAATCCGTTTGATGGTTGTAGCGCTACCGTTCGAATGTTTGGAAAGCAGATCCGCCAGTCTCGATTGCCAGTCGGTCAGGAGCAGATTGTCCGGCTTGCTTTCGAGATTGGCGAGAGCTTCGATCAGGCATTGCCGGAACGCGGGGTCTTCGATGACGGGATTCTTTGCAAAGGGCAGCGTTTGATATCCCGCCTGCGCGATTTTTTCAGGAGGGAGATAGAGCATACGGTAGCGCAGGCCCTCATCCGTGCCTGCGCCGCCGTCGTGCACTTCGTCGGGATGCAGCACGATGACATTTCCCGGCATGCTGAAATGCGAGGTTCCGCGATAGGAAAAGGTCTGGACGCCGGCAAGCGTGACGCCGAGCGCATAGGTATCATGGCGATGCGGCGCATAGGCATTGCCATGAAAGCGCGCTTCGATACGTTCTATGCCCTCGCTTGCGGGCGCCTGGACTATACCCTCGAATTTGCACGAACGTTCAAGATCGATGACGTGCGGAGGGTCTAGGGTTGCTTCTCTTTCGTAACCACAGCCAGATTGAGTTTGCATGTTTGATACCAAGATCGCCGTCATCCTTCGTGATGACCTTGCCGTATGGCAAAAACTGAACGTTACCGCATTTCTCATGTCGGGCATTGTCGCCCAGACCGGAGAGATCATTGGGGAACCATACCGCGATGGCGCAGGCAACGTCTATAACCCCCTGTCCATCCAGCCGGTGGTGGTCATGGCCACGGATCAGGAGGCGCTGCGCAAAATTCATCAACGGTCCCTCGAACGCGACATCACGACATCGCTCTATATCGAGGAGATGTTCGCGACCGGGCACGATGTTGCCAACCGCCAGGTGTTTTCGGAGTTTTCTCCCGACAATGCCAGGGTGGTCGGCATGGCGCTGAGGGCGGACAAGAAGATCGTTGACAAGATCACCAAGGGCGCAAAGCTGCACGCTTGAAGATATTCCTTCAAACGCAAAAGGGAGGCTGTAAGCCTCCCTCCAATAGCGATGCAGTATGAGCGCTGCTTATTCGTCGTTCATCTTCAGAGCGGCGATGAAGGCTTCCTGCGGAATTTCCACCTTGCCGAACTGGCGCATGCGCTTCTTGCCTTCCTTCTGCTTGTCCAGAAGCTTGCGCTTACGCGTCGCGTCGCCGCCATAACACTTCGCCGTCACGTCCTTGCGCAGCGCGCGCACGGTCTCACGGGCGATGACCTTGCCGCCGATGGCCGCCTGAATCGGGATCTGGAACATGTGCGGCGGAATGAGTTCCTTCAGCTTTTCGCACATGCCGCGTCCGCGCCGGTCGGCCGCCGAGCGGTGCACCAGCATGGAAAGCGCATCGACAGGATCGCCATTGACGAGGATCGACATCTTGACGAGATCGCCTTCGCGATAGTCGATGATGTTGTAATCGAACGAGGCGTAACCCTTGGAGATGGATTTCAGCCGGTCGTAGAAATCGAACACGACTTCGTTGAGCGGCAATTCATAGGTGATCATCGCGCGGTTGCCGACATAGGTCAGCTCCGTCTGCAGGCCGCGCCGGTCCTGACACAGTTTCAGGATGCCACCGAGATATTCGTCGGGCGTCAGGATCGTCGCCTTGATCCACGGTTCGCGGATTTCCTTGATCTTCACAACGTCAGGCATGTCGGCCGGGTTGTGAAGTTCCTTCTCGGTACCGTCAGTCAGCGTCATTTCATAGACAACCGAAGGTGCTGTGGCGACAAGATCGAGATTGAACTCGCGCTCAAGGCGTTCCTGAATGATTTCCAGATGCAGCAGGCCAAGGAAGCCGCAACGGAAACCAAAGCCGAGAGCAGCTGACGATTCCATTTCGAAAGAGAAGGAGGCGTCGTTGAGGCGAAGCTTGCCCACTGCCGCGCGCAAATCCTCGAAGTCGGCCGCGTCGACCGGGAAGAGGCCGCAGAACACCACGGGCTGTGCCGGCTTGAAGCCGGGCAGGGCCTGCGCGGTCGGGCGCTTGTCGTCAGTGATCGTATCACCAACACGCGTATCGGCGACTTCCTTGATCGAGGCGGTGATGAAACCGATCTCGCCGGGGCCGAGGCTGTCGACATTGACCATCTTCGGGGTCAGCACGCCAACGCGCTCGACGCCGTATTTGGCGCCCGAGCCCATCATGCGGATCTGCTGGCCCTTGCTCAGCACGCCATCGATGACGCGTACCAGAACCATGACGCCGAGATAGGTGTCGTACCAGCTGTCGACCAGCAGTGCCTTCAACGGGCCGTTTTCGCCAACTTCGCTCGTCGGCGGCGGCAGGCGGTTGACGATGGCTTCCAGAACATCGGGAATGCCAAGTCCGGTCTTGGCCGAAATCATCACGGCGTCGGAAGCATCAATGCCGATCACTTCCTCGATCTGCTCCTTGATGCGGTCGGGTTCGGCCGCCGGCAGGTCAATCTTGTTGAGCACCGTTACCAGTTCGTGATCGTTGTCGATCGCCTGATAGACGTTGGCGAGCGTCTGGGCTTCCACGCCCTGCGAGGCGTCCACGACCAGCAACGAACCTTCGCAGGCCGAAAGCGAACGGGAAACCTCATAGGCGAAGTCGACGTGGCCGGGGGTGTCGATGAGGTTCAGCACATAGGTTTCGCCGTTATTCGCCTTATAGTGCAGGCGCACGGTCTGGGCCTTGATGGTGATGCCGCGCTCGCGCTCGATATCCATCGAATCGAGAACCTGTTCCGACATGTCGCGTTCGGCAAGGCCGCCCGTCGACTGGATCAACCGGTCGGCCAGCGTCGATTTGCCGTGATCGATGTGGGCAACGATCGAGAAGTTGCGGATATGGTCCAGGGGCGTGCGGGTCGAATTTGTGCTCATGCCCCGCGCTATAGCAGGGGCTTCTCATGCCGCAAAGCGGGAATTTGGTTAAAAGCCCTTTAAAATGGGCTTTTCAGCTCGCAAATTGCTCCGGCCAGTCGCGGCGGGTGGCCACCTGCCCCTCGGTCCTGAGCCTTGCGACGGTGGCGAGATCGATATCGGCGATCAGCAGCGTGCTTTGCGTCACCAAATCGCTTTCGCTTTCCGCAATGATGCCGGATGCCGGCATGCCGTAGTCGGAGGGCACGTAAAGCGCCGCACGGCCGCGATTTTCATCGACGGCGGGCGACCATGGGGCCTCACCTGCGGTGGGGGAGGAGAGCACGGCATATTGGTTTTCCAGCGCCCGCGCCTGCGCGCCGATGCGCACCCGGTAAGCGCCGGCCAGCGTGTCGGTGCAGCTGGGAGCGAGGACCAGTTCCGCGCCAAGCTCCGCCAGCCTGCGGCCGAGCATGGGAAACTCGTTATCGTAACAGATGAGGATGCCGAGCTTGCCGATTGGCGTGTCGAAGGCTTTCAGGCCCTCCGTACCGGCATGGATGTTCCATTGCTCCCGCTCGAAACGGGTCATGATCTGCTTGTCCTGATAACCGATCAACCCGTCCGGCCCAAACAGCCATGCCCGGTTGCGGAACTTGCCGTCCGGGTCCTTCACCGGCGCGCTGCCCGGCTGGAAGAGGATTTGATGTTGCCTTGCCAGCTCTTCGCAAAGTTCCACCCAGGAAGGAATAAGCGGCTGTATCTCTTCGATGGAACGGTGCAAATCCGACCGTGCCTCGGGCGGCAATTGCCCTGTCAGCGCCATCGCCGAATATTCCGGCAGAAGCAGCAGTTCCGCACCCGTTTCTTTTGCCTCGCGCACGATGGCCGCAAGATGCACCGTATAGGCTTCCCATGTCTCGATCAGTTCGATGGCATATTGGCTGGCGGCGAGGCGAGTCATCGGTTTCTATCTCCTGCGGCGATGTTCTTCATCCAGAAGGACAGCGGTTTCGGGCTCTCGACGCTCTCATCGATATCCTGCCAGGTAAAGCTGGTGCGCAGCTCGGGGTGGTGGCGATAGCCGCGCTTTTCCCAGAAGGCATTCAGCGGCATGTAATCCGCCGGGCGGCGCGGGTGATCGGCGGGCCGCTCGACAGCGCAGAAGGTGCACCAGTCAAAGCCCAGATGTTTGGCATGGGCCTCCCGTTCCTCGAAGAACCGCACGCCGATGCCGTGACCGCGATAATCCGGCAACAGCACGCTTTCGCCAAAATAAAACAGCTGCAACGGGTCGTAACCGGCCGCCAGGAAAGGCGATTTCACCTCGTCGGTTTCCGCCGCCATGGGCATGCCCGTGGACATGCCGACAACCTGCCTGCCGTCGAGTGCCAGCACGAAAACAGCGCCCTTCGTATCGGCATAGGTGGCCAGATATTTGCGCTCATACTCCACCGAACCATCGTAGAGATAGGGGAAAGCGCGGAACACCGTGATCCGCAGCCGCGCGAGATCATCAAAATAGGGTGAAGCATCGATGCCGGAAAGAGACTTGATTTCGACGGTCATGGGCATTTTCACTTTCGGTTCCGCTGGTTATACCGTCATGGAAAACCCGCGCAAGCTTTGAACGGAGAAGATGATGACCGCTACTGAAACCATCCGCGCCTATTACGATGCCTTCAACCGACAGGACATGGATGCCTTTCTGGCGCTTCTTCATGACGAGGTGGTGCATGACATCAATCAGGGCGAGCGCCAGACCGGCAAGGCCGCTTTTGCCTCCTTCATGGACCACATGAACCGCTGCTATAAGGAAAACCTCACCGACATGGTGATCATGGCGAGCGCAGACGGCAAACGCGCCTCTGCCGAATTCACCGTGAACGGCGAATATCTTGTGACCGATGAGGGCTTGCCGCAAGCCGAAGGCCAGAAATACGTCCTGCCCGCCGGTGCCTTCTTCGACCTGAAGGGTGGAAAAGTTAGCCGAGTAACAAACTACTATAATCTGAACGACTGGATTGCCCAGGTCGGCGCCTGAGGCCTTGGCCTTTCCCGCTACAATGACCACCCGACAGTAATCGTTTTTCCACTATCGTGGATATTGACTCCATCATATGGGAATTCTAATCTCATATGATGGAAAACAAAGATCATATTCTCGAAAGTTCGATCGGTGAGCGGATCAGGGCGTTGCGGGCTGAAAACGGCCTGACGCTGGACCAGCTTGCCGCCGAATCCGGCGTCAGCCGTGCCATGATTTCCCGCATCGAACGTGGTGAGGCGAGCCCGACCGCGTCGCTGCTCGCCCGCATCTGCGCCGCACTCGGCCTGTCGCTTTCCGGCTTCTTCGCGGAAAATGAACAGGCGATGTCCCCGCTGGTGAAGAAGCGGGACCAGCAGCTCTGGAAAGATCCCGAAACCGGTTATGTCCGCCGCGCCATCTCCCCGCCGCGTGTCGGTTCCAATGTCGATATTGTCGAGGTCGAGTTTCCACCCGGTGCGCGTGTCGGTTTTCCGCCGCATGCGGCAAGCCGCGGCATGACGCAATATGTCTGGCTTTTCGAAGGGGTTATGGAGATGACGAGTGGCGGCGCGGTGCATCTGATGGAGGCTGGAGATTGCCTTTTCATGCCGGTCGGTGAGGGCCATGTTTTTCACAATCCTTCCGAAAAACCCGCCCGTTACGCCGTCGTGCTAGACCAAAGACAGCGCTGATCTTTCCAGAGGAGTTTTTTATGGACACCATCCGCGTGCTGAACGGGCAAGAGACGCTCGACGTGCTTCCGGAGCTCTGCGAAGTTCTCTCCGCCTGCGTCAACGGCGGCGCATCCGTCGGTTTCATGTTGCCTTTCTCTCCGCAGGATGCAGAGCCCTTCTGGCGAGCCGTGGCGGAAGCGGCGGGCGAGGGCGGTACGATCCATGTGGTGGCGGAAATGGATGGCAAGGTGGTGGGCACCGTGCAGGTGGGCCTCGCTTCCAAACCCAACCAGCCACATCGCGGTGATCTGATGAAGCTTCTCGTGCATCCCTCGGCCCGCGGTCTCGGGCTTGCCCGCAAGCTCATGCAGAAGGTGGAAGAGGAGGCGGCAAAACGTGGCCGTACCCTTTTGGTGCTGGATACGGCCACGGGCAGCGATGCAGAGGCGATCTATCCCCGACTTGGCTGGGAGCAGGTCGGGGTCATTCCCGATTACGCCCTGTTTCCCGATGGGCGCTATTGCGGCACGACGCTATTTTACAAGCGGATCGGCTAGCACATTTCCGCCGCTTATTGTCCCGGCTTCAGCGTGCGGTTGAAGGCGGCAACAATCATCTTTTCCAGTTCGGCATGAATATCCGCACGGTCGCGTGGCCCGGCCGGTTCGCAGATCGGATCGCGCTCGCCAACGGATTTGAGAAATGCATCGGCATCCGGTTTGCATAGGGGCAGGAAGCTGAAATGGTTGGCCTCATCGACCTGCTGATAGGTCGCGCCGGGCACCTCGGCTGCTAGTTTGTCCGCCAGCACGGCCGGCGGAATTTTCCCCTTGCTGCCGAGATTGATGAAGGTCAGCGGAATACCGATTGTTTTCAGGCTGTCCGGCTGGAAGGCGAGTGCGAGGCCAGGATCGACCAGCACGGCGGAACGAATGCGTGGATCGCGGTTCTGCTGCTCGAAACGGGCCTTGTCGAGGGTTCTGAGATCGAGCTTCGGCACGCTCACCGGCTCGCCATCGAGGTAACCCCGTCCGCCGGCGAACCATTGGCAATCCATCATCGTGGCATAGTCTTCGCAATAACGCGCATAGGCATTGAGATCGGCGCGTGCGCCCGAAATCTCCATTGCCGCACTGCCGCCGAGCGAAAAGCCGAGGACGCCGATCCTCTGCGCATCGATCGCGCCCGACCATTTGCCCTGCGTCGTCAGTGCTGTGAGGATCGTAGAGAGATCACCCGTCCGCTCCCAGATTTTCGGCGTATCGGCAGGTGTGGAATCGCCGCTGGTAGTGCCGGGATGGTTGGCGCCGGCGACGATGAAACCTTCGCTCGCAAGCTTTGCGGCGATCCAGGCCATGCCGCTCACTCTCGAGCCCGAGCCGTGTGACAGAAGCACCAGCGGCAGGCGACCCGGCTGCACTGCGCTGTCCTTGAAGACGGGCGTGCCTTGAAAAATCCGGTCCTCGCCGGAAAGCGTCTGCGTGCCGTTGCCCTCCGAAGGATACCAGACGGTAACGGCTAGATCCTTGCCACGTTCGGGAGAATGGATGGCGATTTCGCTGACGCCCACAGCTTCATTTGCAAAAGCCGGCTGGGTAATGAGAGCGGAAAACAGCATGGTTGTGATGGTGATGATGGGGCGCATGAAAAACCTCTTGCGGTCGGAAGAACGAGACCCAATCTGCATTGTCACCTGTTTTCCGCGTCCTTGATCGCGTTTGAGGTCGTACCGAAACGCGATCTGGTCCATGAAAAGACAACAGGTCGTCGATCCGGGATATTTGTTCGTGCTTTTCATTCCCCTGCCATTCGTCGTGGCGCTTCTGCTGGTCGTCATGTTCATCGTCTTTTTTCGAGGCGGAGACGATGTGCGGACGAACCGCGCCTTTCTGGCGCTGATTGCGCTTTGCGCGGTGCAATCGGTTCTTGTTGGCCTGCGCTGGGGCTATGGCGTGAATGCGGTGCGTTATGTCCTGCCGGTCCTCGCCGCCTGCCTGCCGCCACTTGTCCATATCGCTTTTCGCGGCTTGATGAGGGTCGGGGCAGATAGCAGGAGAGCGATGCTGGCAAGTCTCGTGCTCTCGCCTCTGTTGATTATTGTTCTGGAATTCGCCTTGCCGGTGGCGATTGATCTTGCCTTGATCCTCATCTTTGTCGGCCATGCCGCCGCACTGCTTCTTCTGGGAAGAAAAGGGCCGGATGGGCTGGATGAGGCGCAATTCGCCAGCGTCACCTCGGCGCACAGGGCGCTGATCATCGCCGCTGTGGCGTTATGTGTTTCGGCGCTGTTCGATCTTCTCGTGTTCCTCGATTTTGAGTGGGCGCATGGGGAAAATGTCGCCGCACTTGTTAGCAATGCCAATCTTTTCGGGCTTTTGCTGATCGGTCTGATGGCCGCCCTGGCTGGAAAAAGCAAAGCGCCGCAAACGGCTGCAGAGCCGGCTGAGGAATTGCCGCCTCCCTCAGAGCCATCGGAACAGGACCGCGACATAGTCGCAAGCCTCGACCAACTTATGACAAAACATGCGCTTTACCGTGACGAGAACCTCAACCTGACGCGGCTGGCCAGGCGCTTCGGCCTGCCAAGCCGGCAGATATCAGGCGCGATCAATCGTTCCCTCGGCATCAATGTCTCGCAATATGTCAACCAGCTCCGTATCCGCGAGGCCTGCCGGCTGCTGGAAGAGACGGAGCAATCGGTGACGGCGATCATGTTTTCCTCGGGTTTCCAGACCAAGTCCAACTTCAACCGGGAATTTCGCCGTGTTACCGGCATGAGCCCGGTGGACTGGCGTGAACGACAGGTGTGGAAGCTGGTTTCGCCAAACAAAACGGCTACCCGGCAGATGCCGGATGACCGTCTGAAGATGGTCGGAAAATGATGAGGGATCAGAGCGTGCCGTTGCGCTGCTGGATCATCATGTAGGTGTCATAGGTATATTCGGCGATCTGGGCCCAGAGATAGGCGTCTTTCTTGAATGCCTGCTGGCTTTCGTAGATCTTCTTGAAGTTCTCGTTCTTGGCCGAAATCTCCGCATAGGTTTCCTGCGCCGCCTTGTGGCAGACATCGAGGATTTCCTGGCTGAACGGTCGCAGGATGGCGCCCTGCGCCACAAGTTCCTTCAAAGCCTTCGGATTGTGCGCGTCGTAGCGCTCCAGCATGCTGGCGCTGCCGGCAGCGCAGGCGTCTTTCAGGATGCGCTTGTAGTTTTCCGGCAGCGCGTTGAATTTCTGCAGGTTTACGAAAGCATGAACGGCCGGGCCGCCTTCCCACCATGCAGGATAGTAATAGTATTTTGCGACCTTGTAGAAGCCGAGCTTCTGGTCGTCATAGGGGCCGACAAATTCGGTCGCGTCGATGGTGCCCTTTTCCAGAGCGGCATAGACATCACCGCCGGCGATCTGCTGCGGGGTAACGCCAACCTTCTGCATGACCTGGCCGGTCAAGCCGGCAATGCGCATCTTCAGACCCTTCAGGTCATCGATGGTGTTGATTTCCTTGCGGAACCAACCGCCCATCTGAGCGCCCGTATTGCCGAGCAGGATCGAGTAGATATTGTGCTGGGCAAGGAATTCGTTGAGCAGCTCATTGCCGCCGGCCTGGTTGAACCAGGCATTCGTCTGGCGCGCGTTGAGACCGAAGGGAACCGAGGTTCCGAGCGCGAAGGTCGGGTCCTTGCCGACGTAATAATAGGCGCAGGTATGCGCCATTTCGACGGTTCCGGCCGTCACCGCATCCGCCGCCTGCAGCGCCGGCACGATTTCGCCGCCGGCGAAATGCTGGATGACGAAGTTGCCGCCGGAAGCTTCCTTGACGTGATCGGCGACCATCTGGCCGGCGCCGAAAAGAATGTCGAGGCCCTTGGTGAAGGATGACGTCATGCGCCAGGTGATTTTGGGGTTTTCCTGCGCAATGGCCGGAGCGGCCAGCGCAGTTGCGGTAACACCGGCGCTGAGAGCGCCCGCCTTGCGGATAAATGATCTGCGATCCATGTCGATAAGCCCTGATACGTCTGCATATTACGGGCGAACCGCACGGTACGCCTCCCAAGGGCTACTAAACATTTATCCTTGCAGCCATCAAGAGGGAATGTTCCAAACTTGCGCGCTCTTCTGCAATGCCTGTCGATTGCTGTTTTGGCACGTGATCGCGTTCTGCTTGTGGCCTCCGCCCCGCCGTGGTCAGGGTTGAGTGGGTTTTAATGCCGGATCGTCTATTGCAGGATTATAAAACAGCGACAGCGTCAGGCTTCTCGCGATGCGTTCGGCCGTTTCCATAAACCAGTCATGGGCCTCCCTGCTCGGCGCGATATCATCAAGCGTCGCCGAAAATAATGTGAGCCATTGTGGGAAAAGTTCGGCCGTCATGCCTTTGACACCCAGATGCGCCTGCACCGGCTTGCCGCCGTAACCGCCATTCTTGAAGGCGACGGCTGCCCAGAACTGTTTCATTTTGGCCATATGTTCCGGCCAGCGCCCGGTAAGACGTGCATCAAAGACAGGTCCGAGCGTCGGATGTTTTAGAACGCGGCTATAAAATGTCTCCACCAGCAGATCGATGAAGCCGGAATCAACGCCGATCTCTGCCATGGCTCTTTCCGCCCGGTCTTGAATCTCCGCGCTATGGGCGGCCTTTGCCGCGATGGGATCCTGCATCGTGCTTCCTTTTCCGTGAATTTACGCCGCTTGGCCGCGCTGGGCAATGCGACGCTTTGACGTATTAGAATTATTCTAAAGAGCTTGATTGTGAAGGTGTGTCGCTGTATTTAGAATTATTCTAAAAAGGTTTAAGCCATGTTACGTAGTCTTTTTTCCCTTTCCAAACGCCCCTTCTCTTCGCTTGGCGAACAGGAAATCCTGGCGCTCGCCATCTCGTCGGAAGAGGATGATTCCCGTATTTACCGCTCCTACGCAGATCATCTGCGCGGACAATATCCGCAATCGGCAAAGGTTTTTGATGACATGGCCGAAGTCGAGCAGCAGCATCGAAATGTGCTGATCGATATGCATCGCCGCCGTTTTGGAGAAACCATCCCGCTGATCCGCCGCGAACACGTGCGCGGCTTTTACGAGCGCACGCCGGACTGGCTGGTGAAAAACCTGTCGCTAGAGAAAATTCGCGCCCAGGCCGAATTGATGGAAGCGCAGGCGATCCGGTTCTACGATGAAGCGGTCAAGCGCACCACCGATGCCTCGACGCGCCAACTGCTCGGTGATCTGGCTGAGGCGGAGCGGGGCCACGAAGACGTGGCGCATATGCTGGAAGAGAAACATCTCGATGCAGATGGCAAGACCGAAGAGGCTGAAACCGCAAAACGCCAATTTCTGCTGACCTACGTGCAGCCGGGCCTTGCTGGCCTGATGGATGGCTCTGTCTCGACGCTCGCGCCGATCTTCGCGGCCGCCTTCGCCACGCAGGATACCTGGCAGACCTTCTTGATCGGTCTCTCGGCTTCCGTCGGCGCGGGTATTTCCATGGGCTTCACCGAGGCCGCCCATGATGATGGCAAGCTTTCGGGCCGCGGCTCGCCGGTAAAGCGGGGTTTCGCTTCTGGCATCATGACGGCCGTCGGTGGCCTCGGTCACGCGCTTCCCTATCTCATTCCGCATTTCTGGACGGCCACGGCCATTGCTGCCGTCGTCGTTTTCGTGGAGCTCTGGGCCATTGCCTTCATTCAGAACCGCTTCATGGAAACGCCGTTCCTGCGGGCGGTGTTTCAGGTTGTGCTTGGCGGTTCGCTGGTTCTGGCAGCCGGCATCATCATCGGCAACGGGTGAAAAAGAAAGAGCCCGCGGCGGCGGGCTCTTAATCTGTCAGAATGGTAGTTTGAGTGTCAGCGCAACGCGCCAACCAGAACATCACGACCATCTTCGATGGAAACCCAGCGGCCCGTATTGAAAGACGCCTGCCGTTTCAGATAGGTGTAGTTGGTGTCTGTCCAGAGCTTCACGTCGTCGGTGAGGTTGTCGAGAATATAATCGCCATCGGTGGTGCGAAGCGTCAGCACGGCATGGCCCTCGCCGTCCGGCTTGCGCACGACGGTGATCAGCAGGTCGGCCACGGAAAAACCGCGCTCGATGAGCTTCTTACGCTTCAGCAGCACAAAATCTTCGCAATCGCCGGCCGTCGTCGGATATTCCCAGACTTCGTCCTTGCCGTAGATTTCCTGATCGGTCATCGCCACGATGGTGGTGTTGACAGAGGTGTTGATCTCACGAATGACGCCCCAGCCATATTCGGTGACGCGCGGCGGCGGCGTCATCTTGTTACGAATGTTGCATTCATCCGAATATTTCTGACAGAACTCATAATGGCCGATCGGCTGGGAGGTAATCCCGCCCGTCACCATGGAAGGGCTTCCCTTGATTTCCGCCATGGCGGAAGCAGCAGTCATTAGCCCGGCGGCAACTGCAAACAGCAGCGCACGCGCCAGCGGTGCGTTCATCATGAAACCCGTCCCTTAATTCTTAATGAAAAGTTAAGAGGGATGGGGGGTAGGAGTCAATCATTAGCAATCGGTGGCGCGCAAGACTCGTTGAATATGGTTAAGAGCGTTGCGCAAATGCCTATATTGCAAGGGCTTTGACGGCCGCGAGCATCCTGTCGATATCCTGTGGCCGGGAAAGCCGGTGGTCGCCGTCGCGGATCAGCGTCAGCACCACGTCGTCGGCGGGAAGGTGCTCGAGGAGCTTCAGCGCGTGCTGATAGGGAACGTCAGGATCGCGCATGCCCTGCAGGATGTGAACGGGGCAGCCGGTGGTGATGATGCCTGTGAGCACGCGGTTCCGCCTGCCGTCCTCCATCAGTGCCCGGGTGAAGATGTTGGGTTCGGGGCTATATTCCGAATGTTCCTCGAAATAGCCTCTTTCCACCAGCGACGTCTTTTCCGCTTCCGTCAGGCTGGGCTCTATCAACTCCGCAGTAAAATCGGGAGCGGGGGCAATAAGAACCAGACCGGCGACGGAAGGCACACCGCCTGCCTTGCGCAGCTCCTCGACCATGCGCAACGCAATCCACCCGCCCATCGACGAGCCGACGAGGATGACACGCGACGATGCCTTGGCGTGCACCACGGTGAGCGCTTCTTCCAGCCACCGCGAAATCGTGCCTTTGTTGAAATCGCCGCCGGAAGCTCCGTGGCCGGAATAATCGAGCCGCAGGCAGGCAAGACCTTTTTCTGCTGCGAAGCGATCGAGCTCCACCGCCTTGGTTCCCGTCATGTCGGAACGATAGCCGCCGAGCCAGACAAGCAAGGGTGCGTCCGGCTGTGATGTTGCGCGGCGATGGAGAAAAGCGATGTTGCGGGTGTCGTCACCTGCTCCTATATGCAGGAATTCAGCGGCTTGTTCGGTCATGTATATGCAATTCTCCTGATTTTCGTGCAATATCGGCGGCGTATTTGCAAAAACCGTGGCAAGAGGTGATCTTTTCGGGCAGATATGCTATTGACTTCGCCACGGCAATAACGACATTTCCGCCGCTTGTACCAAACAAGCTGTTTTTTGCTGACGTGATCCAGAAACAGATCAGGAGAATACGACCATTCGCAGACCTTTCAAAGCCGATGCCCCCGTCAAGGAGGGCCCGCGCTCCAACCGGGAAATTCGGGTTCCCAGAGTTCAGCTTATTGATGAAGAGGGCCAGAACCTCGGTAGCATGCCGACGGATCAGGCTTTGAAAATGGCGGAAGAGGCCGGTCTCGATCTTGTCGAGATTTCGCCGAACGCAGAGCCGCCGGTATGCAAGATCCTCGATCTCGGCAAGCTTAAATACTCGACCCAGAAGAAAGCCGCTGAGGCGCGCAAGAAACAGAAGATTGTCGAGGTCAAGGAAATCAAGATGCGCCCCAACATCGACACGCATGACTATGACGTGAAGATGAAGGCGATGAACCGCTTCTTTGACGAAGGTGACAAGGTGAAGGTGACGCTGAAGTTCCGTGGCCGTGAAATGGCCCACCAGGAACTTGGCATGAAACTTCTCCTTCAGGTGAAGGAAGATACCCAGGCGATTGCCAAGGTTGAAGCCGAGCCGAAGCTGGAAGGCCGTCAGATGATGATGGTTCTCGCCCCGAAATAATTTTGCGCCAGTCCTGAAGACTGCGTAAATCACCGCCGCAAGGGGAAATTTTCATTCCCCGTTGCGCTTTTAGCCGACTGCGGTTATAAGCGCGCGTCCGAACGGTCCGGCAGGGCATGCCGAGGCCGTTCCTGAATAGCTTGAAATAGGCCTCGTCTGCCTGTTTCGATACAAAAACACGGAGTAGCAAAATGCCCAAGATGAAGACGAAGTCCGCTGCAAAAAAGCGGTTCAAGATCACCGCTACCGGTAAGGTTGTTGCAGCCGCCGCCGGTAAGCGCCACGGCATGATCAAGCGTACCAACAAGTTCATTCGCGACGCGCGTGGAACCATGGTTCTCGCCGAAGCTGACGGCAAGAAAGTCGTCAAGAACTACCTGCCGAACGGTCTCTGAGACTTTTCCGCACTTTTGGACACTTTAAGGAGATCATGACATGGCACGCGTAAAACGTGGCGTAACTTCCCGCGCCAAGCACACCAAGACACTCAAGGCAGCCAAGGGCTTCTACGGCCGCCGCAAGAACACCATCCGCGCAGCAAAGGCTGCCGTGGATCGTTCCAAGCAGTACGCTTACCGCGACCGCAAGGTCAACAAGCGCAACTTCCGCGCTCTGTGGATCCAGCGTATCAACGCTGCTGTTCGCGAATTCGGCCTGACCTATGGCCGCTTCATCGACGGCCTGAACAAGGCTGGCATCGAAGTCGACCGCAAGGTTCTGTCCGACATGGCTATCCATGAGCCGGCAGCATTCGGCGCGCTCGTTGAAGCAGCGAAGAAGGCTCTTGAGTACCTCAAGGATGCTGGTACGACCAACGAGTTTGAAACCGCTGTAAAGTAATTACGGCGCGGACAATCTGTTGTTCATTTGAAACCCGCGCCGGTCCTCCGGCGCGGGTTTTCCGTTTTTGAAGTTCATGGCAATTCCGGCAAAAGCGTCAGGCGCTTCGTCCCGGATTTGTCGGAGACAAAAGGGTGGGGCATCGGCCGGCATTTGACCGGGCAAGCTCCAGGGGGCAAAAAATGCTGGTTGCCGCAAGCGAAGTGGAAAAGGCAAAGGGCTTTCACGTCCATCTCGAGGATGGTGATATCGCAGCCTTGATGCGGGCATTGCTTCAGAGCGAGCGCCGTGTGCAGAAACTCGAGCTTTCCGCCGCTACCGTCTGGATCAAACGTCAGGGCACGGAAACGCCGTCCTGGTGGATAAAGCTGCAGACTTTTCTTGCAAAACTGCTTCCCTACACCTTCATGCGGCCTTCGCCGCCGCTTGACGGTGCCGGGCTGATGCGTCGCGAACTCGAAACGCTTGAGGTCTTCAAGGCCCGCGGTTTTCCCGTTCCGCCGATCATTTATTCCTCGCTCACGGCCGTTGTTCTGGGCGATGTCGGGCCCACCATCATGGAGCGCATGGACGCGATAAAGGTCGCAAGACCGTCGGAACATGATGCCTTGCTGGTTAAATCGGCAGAAGCGCTTGGCGAACTGCACGCGGCGGGTCTCTGCCATGGTCGTCCGCATGTGCGCGACTTCTTTCTCCAGGACGGCCGTGTCGGCTTCATGGATTTCGAGGAGCGCCCTCAGGAGGTCATGCCGCTGGAAACGGCGCAGGCCCGCGATATATGGCTGCTGTTTTTACAGGTCGCAACGCGCGCCTGCGATACGTCGAAAACCTGTGATGCCGCCTTTTCCCGCTGGCGTGAAAACGCCCCGCCCCGGGCGCTGGAAGAATTGTGCCGCCTGACCGGCATTCTGGGGCGATTTTTACCGCTTGCCCGGTTGATCGGGCGCGTGCGGATGGGTAGTGATCTGCGACGCTTTATCATGGCGACCGACTATCTGATGAATGCTGTGAACCCCGAAGCCGCTCTCAAAAAAACCGGCAAGGCAGGAAAAGATGACAGAACTTGATACCTTGAAATCGCAACTGATGTCGGAGATCGCCACCGCTGCCGATGAGCCGGCCATCGAAGCCGTACGCGTTTCCGCGCTGGGCAAGAAGGGCTCGGTTTCGGAGCTTCTGAAGACGCTTGGCAGCATGACGCCGGAAGAGCGCCAGACCCGGGGCGCTGCCATCAATCAGCTCAAGACGGAGATCACCGACCTCATCGGCGAGCGCAAGAACGCGCTGAAGGATGCCGCCATCGCCGCCCGCCTGAAGGCGGAAACGGTGGATGTCAGCCTGCCGGTTCGCCAGTCCCCCGCCGAGCGTGGCCGCATTCATCCCATCAGCCAGATCGTCGATGAAATCACCGCCATCTTCGCGGATATGGGGTTCTCGATCGCCGAAGGTCCTGACATCGAGACCGACTATTACAATTTCACGGCGTTGAATTTCCCCGAAGGCCATCCGGCCCGCGAGATGCACGACACCTTTTTCTTCCAGCCGGATGAAAACGGCGAGCGCAAGGTGCTGCGCACCCATACCTCGCCGGTGCAGATACGCACCATGGAAAGCCAGAAACCGCCGATCCGCATCGTCATTCCCGGCAAGACCTACCGTCAGGATTCCGACGCCACTCACTCGCCAATGTTCCATCAGGTCGAAGGCCTTGTCATCGACAAGAAGGCGCATGTGGGCAATCTGCGCTGGGTACTGGAAGAGTTCTGCAAGACCTTCTTCGAGGTCGACAGCGTGGTGATGCGTTTCCGCCCGTCCTTCTTCCCCTTCACGGAGCCGAGCTTCGAGGTGGATATCCAGTGCGACCGTTCCGGCCCCATCGTCAAGTTCGGCGAGGGCAAGGACTGGATGGAAATCCTCGGCTGCGGCATGGTGCACCCCAATGTGCTGCGAGCCGGCGGGCTGGACCCGGATGAATATCAGGGCTTTGCCTGGGGCATGGGCCTCGATCGCATCGCCATGCTGAAATACGGCATGCCGGACCTGCGCGATTTCTTCAACGCCGATGTCCGCTGGATGAACCATTACGGCTTCCGCCCGCTCGACATGCCGACGCTGTTCGGCGGTTTGAGCGTTTAATCCGGTTAGCCAAGGAGCAAAGACATGAAATTCACTCTTTCCTGGCTGAAAGAGCATCTGGATACCGATGCGACGCTGGACGAGATTTGCGAGCGGCTGACGGCGATTGGCCTCGAGGTCGAGGACGTTGACGACAAGGCGGCCTACAAGCCTTTCGTCATCGCCAAGGTGCTCTCCGCCGAGAAGCACCCGGAAGCTGACCGCCTGAAGGTTCTCTCCGTCGATGCCGGTGACGGCAAGCCGGTGCAGATCGTCTGCGGCGCCCCGAATGCACGCGCCGGCCTCGTTGGTGCGCTCGCGCGGCCCGGCATGTATGTTCCGGGCATCGACGTCACCCTTGCCGTCGGCAAGATACGCGGCGTCGAAAGCCACGGCATGATGTGCTCCGAAAAGGAGCTGAATATTTCCGACGATCACGACGGCATCATCGACCTGCCGCAGGATGCACCTGTTGGTACCTCCTTTGCCACCTATGCCGGCCTCGACGATCCGGTCATCGAAATCAACCTGACGCCCAACCGTCCGGATTGCACCTCGATCTACGGTATTGCCCGCGATCTCGCCGCTTCCGGTCTTGGCAAGCTGAAGACGAACGCAGCGCCGTCCTTCAAGGTGGAAGGCACAACCGCGGTTGATGTGAAACTTGAGCTGGATGATGCAGCACTCTGCCCCGGCTTTTCGCTGCGGATCGTGCGTGGCGTGAAGAACGGTCCAAGCCCGAAATGGATGCAGCAGCGCCTGATGGCGATCGGCCTGCGTCCCATCAATGCGCTGGTCGATATCACCAACTACATGACCTTTGATCAGGGCCGGCCGATGCACGTCTTCGACGCCGCCAAGGTCAAGGGCGATCTGACGGTTCGTCGCGCGAAAGAGGGTGAGACCATCCTAGCGCTCGATCAGCGTGAATATAAGCTTGGCCCGAACAATGTCGTCATCGCCGACGAGAAAGGTCTCGAATCCATCGGCGGCGTCATGGGCGGCGAACATTCCGGCTGCGATGAAAACACCGTCGACGTGCTGATCGAATCCGCTCTCTGGGATCCGATCAACATTGCCAAGACCGGCCGCTCGCTCGGCATCATCACCGATGCGCGTTATCGTTTCGAGCGTGGCGTCGATCCGGACTATATGGTTCCGGGTCTGGAGCGCACCACCGAACTGGTTCTCGAACTGTGCGGCGGTGTCGCTGGCGAAGCCCGGGTTGTCGGTTACAAGGGCCATCAGCCCAAGGTCGTGGATTTCCCGCTGGCGGAAGTGAAGCGCCTGACAGGTCTGGAAGTCTCGGCGGAAGAGAGCCTAACCATTCTCAAAGGCCTCGGTTTTGGCGTCGAGGGAACGGGCGAGCGCGTCTCCGTCACCGTACCGTCCTGGCGTCCGGATGTTGATGGCAAGGCCGATCTGGTGGAAGAGGTCATGCGCATCCATGGCGTCGACAACATCAAGCCGGAACCGCTTGAAAGCTTCGGCGCCGTCAACGGCCGTATCCTGACCACGCTGCAGGTCCGCACCCGCACCGCGCGTCGTGCCTTGGCAAGTCGTGGCATGCTGGAGGCCGTCACATGGTCCTTCATCCCGGAAGCGCAGGCAAAGCTGTTCGGCGGTGGTTCACCCGCGCTGAAACTCGCCAACCCCATCGCAGCCGACATGTCGGACATGCGGCCTTCGCTGCTGCCCGGCCTCCTGACCGCCGCGCAGCGCAACGCCGATAAAGGCTATGGTGATGTCGCAATCTTCGAGGTCTCCGGCACCTATGAGGGCGATACGCCTGAGAAGCAGCGCCGCGTTGCCGGCGGCGTTCGCCGTGGTACGGCCTCGCTCGCAGGCAGCGGCCGCATGTGGTCCAATGCTTTGAAGGGCGGTGGCAAGCCGGTGGATGTATACGACGCGAAGGCCGATGCGCTCTCGGTGCTGGAAGCCTGCGGCTTGCCCATGGCCAATGTGCAGATCGAAGCCGGTGCGCCTTCCTGGTATCACCCCGGTCGCTCCGGCACCATCAAGATGGGTCCGAAGGTCGTGCTCGGCTATTTCGGCGAGTTCCATCCGAAGACGCTGTCCGAACTGGATGTCTCCGGCGCCTATAGCGGCTTCGAGGTCTATCTCGACGCCATGCAGGAGCCGAAAAAGAAGGCGACCCGCACCAAGCCTGCGCTCGAGCTTTCGCCCTTCCAGGCGGTCAAGCGAGATTTCGCCTTCGTGGTCGACAAGTCGGTCGAGGCGGGCGCCATCATCAAGGCTGCAACGAGCGCCGACCGCAAGCTGATCACCGGCGTCAATGTCTTCGATATCTTCGAAGGCGCATCGCTCGGCGAGAACCGCAAGTCGGTCGCCATCGAAGTGCAGATCCAGCCGGTCGACAAGACGCTGACGGATGAGGATTTCGAGGCCCTGACGGCCAAGATCGTCGGCAATGTCGAGAAATCCACGGGCGGCGTTCTGCGCGCCTGAGAGTGGATGAAGGTCTGATTGAAAAAAGCCGCGGCAACTGCCGCGGCTTTTTGGTTTTTAACGGTTGGCCATCTGTGACATGCGTTCGGGATAACGTGCGCCCGCAACTTTTGCGGGGGAAAGCAGAGCGCCGAGGCTGGCGGCTTCGTCCGCCGTCAGCGATACCTCCGCAGCGGCCGCGTTTTTTTCCAGATTGGCGATTTTTGTCGTGCCGGGGATCGGGACGATGAAGTCACCCTGCGCCAGAACCCAGGCCAGCGCCAGTTGTCCGGCCGTGACGCCCTTTTCAACCGCCATGTCTTCCAGAAGCTGGATGAGCGCCAGATTAGCGTCGAAGTTCTCGCTTTGGAAGCGCGGCAGGCCGCGGCGGAAATCATCGGCGGCAAGGCCGTCGAGTGACTTCAGTGCGCCGGTCAGGGCGCCGCGACCAAGTGGGCTGAAAGGCACGAAACCGATGCCGAGTTCACGGCAGGTTTCCAGCACGCCGTTTTCCTCTACATCGCGGGTCCACAGCGAATATTCGCTCTGTATGGCCGCAATCGGATGAACGGCGTGTGCCTTGCGAAGGGTTTCGGCGCTCGCTTCCGACAGGCCGAGATGTTTCACCTTACCCTGTCGGACCAGCTCCGCCATAGCCCCCACCGTATCTTCGATCGGGACAGCAGGATCGACGCGATGTTGGTAGAACAAGTCGATAACATCGACGCCAAGGCGTTTGAGCGAGGCTTCTGCGACGGCGCGCACATTTTCCGGCCGGCTGTCGGTGCCCACCATCATCTGGCCTGCGGGTTTGCTGGGGTCGATCCTGAAACCGAACTTGGTGGCGATGACCACCTTGTCGCGATAGGGCTTCAAACCCTTGCCGACGAGAATCTCGTTATTGTAAGGCCCATAAACCTCTGCCGTATCAAAAAAGGTGACGCCGAGTTCGACGGCACGGTGCAGCGTCGCTATTGCGCTGCTTTCATCGCCGGTCGGGCTATAGGCATGGGTCATTCCCATGCAGCCGAGGCCAAGCGCCGAAACGGAAAGGTTGTTTCCGAGGGTTCTTTTTTTCATCTGTTCGTCCTTCCATAAGGAACCGCCCGTCATCAGGGCGTGATCAGAAAATAGCGTCTCATGGCGATAAAAATAATCGCTGCAAATCCGCTTGGGTTGTTCTATCATTTAGAACAATGAACCGTGTGCAACTCTCTCAGCTGGCCGTTCTCGCCGCCGTTGCCGAAGGCCGCAGCTTCCGCAAGGCCGCGGCTGAACTCGCCATTGCGCCCTCCGCCGTCAGCCATGCCGTCTCGTCGCTGGAGGCAAGTCTTGGATTGCGCCTGCTCCATCGTACCACCCGCAGCGTTTCGCCGACAGAGGAGGGCAGGCGGCTTCTCGAAACACTGGGTCCGGCGCTTGCCGATATCGATGCGGTCATCGAGACACTTGCCGAGCATGGCGGCAGACCGGCCGGGCCCCTGCGCATCACCTTGCCGAGGCTGGCCGCCGAGGATCTCATCGTGCCGCGGCTGGGTGAATTCCTGCGGCTCTATCCCGATATCTCACTCGAAATCTCAACGGACGATCGTTTCGAAGATATTGTCGCGAAGGGTTTCGATGCCGGTCTGCGGCTCGGGGAGCACCTGGATGCGGATATGATTGCGGTGAAAGCCAGCGGTGCGTGGCGCGGCGCGATTGTTGGTTCTCCGTCCTATTTTGCGGAAAATCCACCGCCACGCGATCCCAGGGATCTCATTCGGCATCGCTGCATCCGCCGGCGCTTCGCGAGTGGCCTTATCTATCGTTGGGAACTGGAGAAGAATGGCAAGCCGCTGGTGGTCGATGTTCAGGGACCTTTGATCCTGTCGGACCAGAGCCTCATTCGCCGGGCAGCAATTGATGGAGCAGGGCTTGCCTTCGTTTTCGAGCAGCGCGTCGAGGACGATATCAGGCAGGGCAGGCTCATCCGCGTGCTGGAGGACTGGTGTGCGCCCTTTGACGGCTTCTATATCTATTATCCCTCGCGCCGGCAGATGCGCCCGGCGCTGAGGGCTTTCGTGGATTTCTTCCGCTTTCGGGTCTGATCAGAACTTGATGCGATAACGAATATGGCCGTCGCTTTTCACGTAGCTGTCGTAAAGTTTCTGGGCGCGTTGATTGTCCTCGCCAGTGTGCCAGTAAAGCCGTGACCAGCCCTTTTCCTTGCAGATCGCGATAAGATCGTCCATCAGCGCCCGGCCCGTCCCCTTGCCGCGGATTTCGCCATCAACAAACAAATCCTCCAGATAGCAATCGGGCGTCTTCACCCAGGTGGAATCATGGAAGTGATGGATGGCGAAACCGGCCATGCGGTCACCAAGCATGGCCACACGCATGGAAACCCGCGATGTGGGATCAAGAATGCGTGCCCAGGTATGGTCAGTCACGTCACCGGCAAGTTCGACCTCATAAAAAGCGAGGTAATCGTTCCAGAGGCGCAGCCATTCCGCCCGGTCAGCCGGCTGCGCATCACGAATTGTAAGCTCCATCTTATGCGCCCGCCTTGTCGAGAAGGGTCATCATTTCATCGGTCAGCTTCAGGTCGACGGCGCGTTTGAAGCTTTCAAGCTGCGACAGGCTGGTGGCGCTGGCAATCGGCGCGGTTATCGCCTTTTTCCGCAACAGCCACGCCAGCGCGATATCGGCGAGCTTGGCCCCGGTCTGCACCGCCACCGCATCCATCGCCCCCAAAACGGCAAGGCCGCGCGTATTGACGTATTCGCCGACACGATAGCTGCGGGCAACGCCTTCCGTATCGGCCTTGGCACGGTATTTCCCGGTCAGGAAACCGGCTGCAAGGCTGTAATAGTTGATGACGCCGATCTCTTCTTGCACACAAAGATCAGCAAGTGGACCTTCGAAATCCGCGCGATTATAGAGATTATATTCCGGCTGCAGCACGTCGTAACGCGGAAGATTGTTTTTCGCCGCCGTATCCAGCGCCTCCTGAAGCTGGCTGGCGGAATAGTTGGAGCAACCGATGGCGCGGATTTTTCCCTGTTCCTTCAGCTTTGCGAAGGCGGCAAGCGTCTCTTCCAGCGGCACGTCGGCATCCGGCTTGTGGGCGAGATAGAGGTCGATATAGTCGGTCTGCAGCCGCTTCAGCGAAGCATCGACAGCCTCTGTGATCCACTTGGCGCTGAGGCCGGTCTTCTGGCCGCGATTGTCAAAACCGACCTTGGTGACGATCACCGCATCCTCGCGCTTCACGCTCGATTGCTTCAGCCATTTGCCGATAATGGCTTCGGATTCGCCGCCCTCATGCCCGTCCACCCAGGCGGAATAGACATCCGCCGTGTCGATGGCGTTGAACCCGGCGTCGAAAAAAGCGTCGAGCAGGGTAAAGGAAGTCTTCTCATCCGCTGTCCAGCCGAACACGTTGCCGCCGAAAACGATCGGGGCGATGGAGAGGCCGGTGCGGCCGAGGTTTCGTTTTTCCACGGGGAATGCTCCTGTTGCTGACTTGGTGACAAGGTTAGCAACTGCTCATCCGCATAACCATTCAATTCCTTTGATGGCACTCATCAGGCAATGGACGGAAGCTGGCGAGATCAGCTCCGATAGCCGCGATAGTGGCTGGGCGGAAGGTGATTATGCTGTTGCCACACACGCCGCAAATGCCGGGCAGAGGCAAATCCCGCCCGTTCGGCGATGGCCTCCATGTCGAGGCGGCTATTGGCGAGAATGTCTCGGGCCAAATTGACCCGCATCAGATTGACGTAATCGATAACGCTGATGCCGGTATGTTCACGAAACAGGCGCGACAGATGCCTTTCGCTGAGGGCTGCAATATCGGCCAGGCCTTCCAGCGACCAGTCTCGGGCCGGCTCCGCCATCACCGTGTCCTGCACGCGGTGAATGGCGGGGTGCATGTGGTTACGGCCTGTCAGCCAGGGCGAAATTTGCGGATCGCTGCCGTTGCGCCTGAGATAGATAACCATGGTTTTTGCAATGCGCGCCGCGACCGCCGGGGATGTCAGCCGGGAAATCACATGCAGCATCAGGTCTATGCCGGTGGAGATGCCAGCGCTTGAGAAGCGGTTTCCGTCCTCGACGAACAGTCGGTTTTCGGCCACCTGGGACAATGGCGCGATGCGTCGCAGCGCTTCGATGCAATCGGCATGTGTTGTGCAGCTTCGTCCGTCGAAAAGTCCCGCCTCTCCCGCCAGCAATGCACCGGAGCAGATGGAAATGACAATGGTATCGATACGCGCGACACGGCCCAGCCATGCCGTCAATGCCTGCCGCTCCCGCCGCGTTTCCGGCTCGCTCTCGGAACGTGAAGTGCTGCCGGAGATCAAGAGAAACGCATTTTCCGGAAGCGCCGCGGGCAGGGCCTCCAGACCGCAAAGGTCAAGACCGATCGAGGATTGTTGCCTGTCCCTTGCCGCAATGTAGTGGCAGTCGAAAAAAATGTCGCTTTGCTCACCATTGGCATAACGGATCACCTGCAGGGGACCGGCAATATCGAGCAACAGCGCGTGCGGCGGCACAAGCGTATAAAAGGGAATGATGCGTGTGCCGCCTTTGTCCATCAGGCTGCTTCTTTCAGGGTTGTAAGCGCGTCATTCACCGTAGCGATGCGTGCGAAGCGGCCGGCCAGCACCAGCTCGGTGCGTTTGCGGATATCGTCGGCGCTGAATACCGTGCCGGACGCATGTGTCATGGGAAAGGTCAATGTCGCCTCGGTGACGTATTCGACGTTGTAGCCGAGATCGGAAGCGTGCCGCGTCGTCGTTTCGCAGCATTGTTCAGTGCGGATGCCCGAGACGATCAGCCGATTGATGCCTTTCTGCGTCAGCCAGATTTCAAGGCCGGTGCCAGCGAAAGCCGAATGGCGGTTCTTGTGAAAGGTCACGTCGGGTGCGATCTCCACACCCTCAAGCGTGCGGACATAGCCGCTGTCTTTCGAGAAGGCCCTGTCGCCATCGACATGGAAGATTTGCACAACGGGAATTCCCGCGGCCTTGGCGCCGTCAATCAATCCCTGCTGTTTCTCCAGATAGGCAGCAAGTCCGCTTTCCTCGAAATAAGGGGTGTGCCGAAACGATTCCTGAACGTCGATAACGAGCAGCGCGGTGTGAGAAGAGGACATTTCATGTTTCTCCATTGGGTTTATTCATAGCATAATTCCCCCTTATGCATCCCGATAAAAGCAACCAGGCCGACAAAGGCAGGACACATCCGGCCATACTTTCTGGTGATCGGACTTTGCCGGCTTGCCACACGGTGCCGGGGTGGTAAGTTTCCGAAGAAATGGCAGAGTGGGGAGAACGGGAATGCTGCGCTTCGGAATAATCTCAACGGCGAAAATCGCTCAGGATCACGTCATTCCGGCAATACAGGATGCGCAAGACTGTGTGGTCAGCGCTATCGCCAGCCGCGATCGCGCCAAAGCGCGCGCGGTTGCCGAGCGTTTTTCCGTGCCGCATGCCTTCGGTTCCTATGAGGAGATGCTGGCATCGGATGTGATCGATGCGGTCTATATTCCGCTTCCAACCGCGCAGCATGTGGAATGGACAATCAAGGCGGCCGATGCTGGCAAGCATGTGCTGTGCGAAAAGCCGATTGCGCTGGAGGCGCGGGAGATCGATACGCTTATCGCCGCGCGCGACCGCAACGGCGTTGTTGTGTCCGAGGCTTTCATGGTCACCTATGCGCCGGTCTGGGCCAAGGTGAAGGAGTTGCTGGCATCCGGCGCCATCGGCACGCTGAAACATGTTCAGGGCGCTTTCAGCTATTTCAATCGCGATCCCGGCAACATGCGCAATATTCCCGAACTGGGCGGCGGCGCCCTGCCGGATATCGGTGTCTACCCAACCATCGTGACCCGTTTTGCCACCGGCGCGGAGCCGAAGCGCGTGCAGGCCACGGTTGAGCGCGACAGGGAATTCGGCACGGATATCTATTCCAGCGTCAGAGCTGATTTCGGCGGTTTCGAACTGAGCTTTTATCTGTCGACCCAGCTTGCCGCCCGTCAGCTCATGGTCTTTCACGGCACGGATGGTTACATCGAGGTCAAATCCCCTTTCAACGCCAATCGCTGGGGTGCGGAAGAGATCGAGCTGACCAATCAGGCCCATAACCAGTCGCAAGTCTTTCGGTTTCAGGATAGCCGTCAATACAAGCTGGAGGCGGAGGCCTTTGCCCGCGCAGTGAAGGGTGAGGGCGAAGTCGTTACGCTGGAAAGCTCGAGGAAGAACCAGCTTTTTATCGACGCCATATATCGGGCAGCCGAAAAGGACGGTTGGGAACCGGTTTAATCCCGGTCCAACTGTTGTTTTTGCAGCCGTAGGTAGCCATAAAGCGCCAACAGCAATGCCGCGAATGCTGAAAAGGCGAGCGGGATAAGCGGCTGGACCAGCGGGTTGCGCCATTGCAGCAACATAAACAGCCCCACACCGACGACGCGGGCGGTGAGCGTCACAGCATTCACGAGAAAAACGCTCAACGTGGCCGGTGCACCGCCGTTGGCGCGGTTCAACCGCCAGCTCGTTGCAACGCCTGCCGCCGCACCGGGCAATCGGGCGGAAAGCGGATCGACACCGAGATAGAAAATGAGCAGGCAGGTGACGGTAAGGTCAGCGGCCAATCCGCAAATCTCGGTCAATGCGAAGTGCGGAAGTCTCAAGGCCGTTAGCTTTTAAAGCGTCGGCTGCGTGGAGCGCGGGCGTTGCAGCACGAGAAGGCCGATGACGACACCGACGACGCCGAAATTATACCCGGCGAGCGCCAGAAGCAGCGACATCAACGGTACGGCCGTAGAAGAAAGCGCCATTGCTATACCATAAGCGCCGATAATCATCATGCAGATGAAAATGATGCTGAAGACAGAACGCAACGCAACTGCGGTTACGCCAAGCACTGTGGCGGTAAGAAAAATCATGGATGCCGCCTCCTCTTTGGTTGCCGGGCCCGGGACAAGACGTAGCGTCTTCTTCCCTAACGAACCCTTGTTTTCTCCTCCGTTCCCTGTTTTCCTAACTCGTTAGTTGAGGATATGGTTTCATCGCCGTTAAAATCGGGCTGGCGAGCACCGGCATTTCCGAATCGACGGGTTTTGGTTACAAACGGTCATGAGCGATATCTTCTCCCACGCCGCATTGAGCAATCTTGCCGAGTTCTCGGTGTCCGAACTGTCAGGTTCCATCAAGCGCACGGTGGAGACGGCTTTCGAGCAGGTGCGGGTGCGCGGCGAAATTTCCGGCTATCGCGGCCCACATTCTTCCGGCCACGCTTATTTCTCGCTGAAGGACGATCGCGCCCGCATCGATGCGGTGATCTGGAAAGGCACGTTCTCGCGGCTGAAGTTCCGCCCGGAAGAGGGCATGGAAGTGATTGCGACGGGCAAGGTCACCACCTTTCCTGGCTCCTCGAAATACCAGATCGTCATCGAAAGCCTCGAGCCGGCCGGTGCCGGCGCGCTGATGGCACTTCTGGAAGACCGCCGCCGGCGTCTGGCGGCGGAAGGGCTGTTCGATGTGGCCCGCAAACGCCGCCTGCCGTTCATGCCACATGTCATCGGTGTCGTTACCTCACCCACAGGCGCTGTCATTCGCGATATTCTTCACCGCATTTCGGATCGCTTTCCGGTCCATGTCGTCGTCTGGCCGGTCAAGGTGCAGGGCGAAGGCTCGGGCGAGGAAGTGGCGAACGCCATTCGCGGTTTTAACGCGCTTAAGCCCGGCGGCGAGATCGCCCGCCCGGATGTGCTGATTGTTGCCCGTGGCGGCGGCAGTCTGGAGGACCTCTGGGGCTTCAACGATGAAATCGTCGTGCGCGCTGCGGCTGAAAGTGAAATTCCGCTGATTTCCGCCGTCGGACACGAGACCGATACGACATTGATCGACTATGCCGCCGATGTGCGTGCGCCGACACCGACAGGCGCCGCCGAAATGGCCGTGCCGGTGCGTGCGGAACTGGAAGCGCAGCTTTCCGGCCTTGCCGCGCGTCTTTCCGGCTCGGTATCGCGACAGATGGACAATCGCCGCCAGGGCGTGCGGGCGCTGGTGCGGGCGCTGCCGTCGCTAGACCAGCTTCTGGCCCTGCCGCGCCGCCGTTTCGACGAGGCCGCAAGCGGTCTCGGTCGTGGGCTTGAAATGACCACGCTGAATAAGCGTCGCGCCTTTGAGCGCTCCGCTTCGGGGCTTCGGCCGGAAACCCTTCTCAACGGTCTCAAACACCACAGGCAGCGGATCACCGAGCGCATGCACCGGGCCGAGACTTTGGTGGAACGTCGGCTCCTGCAGGGCAAAGGCCGCGTCGATGCCTTCGATTCCGCGCTGCGTTCGCTGCCCGCCCGCCTGCTTGGCCAGCTGGAGCGGCAGAAGGAACGCGTCGTCACCGCCGCGCGCCGGGCCGATACCGCCGTCCTGCATCGGATGGCGCAGAACCGCTCGGGCCTTGCCGCCCACAATCGTATCCTGCAATCGCTCTCTTATAAGAACGTGCTGAACCGCGGTTATGCCGTGATCCGTGATGAAGAGAACCGGCCGCTGACCCGTGCCGCCGCCATTGCCTCCGGCGCTGTCGTGTCGATGGAATTTGCCGACGGTCGTGTCTCCGCCATCACGACGGGAGAGGGGACGCCGTCTCCGGATGCCGCCGCGGCACAAAAAAAGAAGCCGGCAAAACCGGCTTCTTCAGGCCCGGGCAATCAGGGCAGTCTGTTTTGATCAGATCGACGCCGCATCCGAAACACGGCGGCTGACGGTGAAGGTCTTTTCGATGTCGGGATGCAGTTCCATGCCAAGGCCGGCGCCCGGCGGCACGGTGATCATGCCGTTTTTCACTTCCGGCAAGGCGGTGACGAGATCGCGATACCAGGTCTTGTAGAAGGCGCGCACGCTTTCCTGCACCAGCGCATTCGGCGCGTTGAGCGACAGGTGCGTGGAGGCGCAGAGCACAACCGGGCCGGTGCAATCATGCGGGGCGACCGGCAGATGCCAGGCTTCCGCCATCGAAGCGATCTTGCGCGCCTCCGAAAGTCCGCCGCACCAGCTGATATCAAGCATCACCACGCCGGCCGCACCCGTTTCCAGAAGATCGCGGAAAGCCCAGCGGGAACCCAGCGTTTCCGATGCGGAGATGGGTGCTGGCGAAACGGCGGCATACCGCGTCAGGCTGGAAAGGCTATCCATCTTGATCGGGTCTTCGTGCCAGAAGGTCTGGTAGGGCGTCAGCGCCTTGGCGATCTGCATGGCGGGCAGAAGCTGCCACATGGAGTGAAACTCCACCATGATATCCATCTTGTCGCCCACCGCCTTGCGGATTTTCTCGAACGGCTCGAGCGCGCTTTTCAGGTCCGGCATTGAGATATATTGCCCGCGCGTCTTTTCCGCCGCCGCATCGAAAGGCCAGATCTTCATGGCCGTGATGCCGTCTTCCAAAAGCGAATGGGCAAGCTCGTCCGCCCGGTGCAGGAAGCCGTTCAGGTCGTCGTAATCCTTGCCGCCGGAGAGGCCATAATTGGCAGTCTGCTGGCCGGTTGCCTTCTTTATTCAGTGCCCGCGCAGGTATTGTAGGTGCGGATTTCCTTGCGGCTGAAACCGCCGAGCAACTGGGCAATCGGCTGGTTCGTGGCCTTGCCGAAAATATCCCACAGCGCGATATCGAAGGCCGAATTGCCGCGCACTTCCGCGCCCGACGAGCGGAAACCCAGATAACCGACGAGATCCTGTGCCAGAAGGTCGATCTGCAGCGGATCGCGGCCGATCACCCGTGGCGCGATATATTCATGCACATAGGTTTCCACCGTCTCGGCGCCATAGAAGGTTTCACCAAGCCCGGTAATGCCCTCATCCGTATGGACCAGAACCCAAAGCAGGTTTGCCCGTTCCGCCACGCGGACGGTCTCA